>Ga0116224_10000023_pt1 | contig 118927 bp, 132 predicted proteins | sample Sb_taG_9_FD_89699 | JGI IMG/M metagenome (GOLD analysis project Ga0116224, IMG submission 89699) | Peat soil microbial communities from Weissenstadt, Germany - Sb_50d_b_LC metaG | ecosystem: Environmental > Terrestrial > Soil > Wetlands > Peat | place: Germany: Weissenstadt | collected... | reverse complement strand
TCGGTGTCCACCGACTCGATGTACGGCTGCACCATCACGGCACGGCCGGCGGTCAAGAGCTCCTGGACGTGGACGCGCGCTGCCGCGTGGTCGTCCGGCCGGTAGCGGGAAGTGTGCTGCGCACCGGACGAGATCACCGGCTTGACGACAAGGTGCCCTTCGGGCAGGAGGAATCCCCGGTCGCGCACGCCGGCGTCGATCCAGGTGGTCGGTACGGTCGGAATCCCGGCTTCGGCGAGCGCGCGGAGATACATCTTGTCGGTGTTCCAGGCAAGCACCGGCAGGGCGTTCAGCACGCGCGGGACCTGCGCACACCACTCGAGGAACGACTCACGCCGCCCGGCGTAGTCCCAGGTCGACCGGATGACGACAAGGCTGACGTCGTCCCACCGGGTCGAGGGGTCGTCCCAGACGCGAGCCTCGGCAACCACGCCGAGCGTCTCCAGCTCCGGAATCAGGGAGCGCTCATCAGCGTCGAGTTCGGGGAGCAGCGAGCAGGTTGCCAGGGCGACGTCAGGCAGGGTGGGCACCTCGTGGACGGGCGGGCCGACCACGAGGCGATGGCCGCCCGGTGGCGGACGACATGATGAACGCCGCGCATCACCGAGCTCCTCTGTACGCCACCGAACCGCCGAAGCGGCCCGATCTGTGGCTTTAATGGAGCCATTGATGCAGGCGACCAGTCGTCACGCACTTGGCCGCCCGGGTCTCGTGACAGCGCAGCGGTGATCCGAAGATGATGGAAGAGCGGTTCACGACCGTCCGCGGCCAGCCACTTCGCTACCTCGTCGGCGGCCAGGGCAAGCCCCTGCTGCTGTGCCACGGCTTCCTCAGCTCGGCCGAGGAGTTCGGCGGCCGCTTCAGCGCGCTTGGCGCCCACCGGACGCTGATCATTCCCGATCTCCCGGGCAATGGAGCTTCGCCCCCGCTTCGAGGCCGCAACTCGGCCGGTGCCATGGCTGACGTGCTCTTCGATCTCCTCACCGACCTCGACATCGACAGGTTCGACGTCGGCGGTCTCTGCCTCGGCGCGACGGTGGCATGCGCCGTCGCCAAGCGGGCCGGCGATCGCGCCGAGCGGCTGGTGCTGCACACGCCGCTGCTCTCCCCTGACCTGATGCGACGGCGATATCGAGACCAGGTTCGCGTCCTCGGGCGGCGACCGCTCTGGGACGGCGTCGTCTGGCTGAGCCATCAGCGGTGGATCAGCGACATGTACAAGCGCTTCGTCATCGTCGAGGGAGACGTCGACGAGAGAACCGCTGCCATCAACTACGAGAACCAGCGCCGGGCCGACCCCCGCGCCGCCAGGGAGTGGCTCAACGACTGCCTGCACCGCGACGACGTCGACGTGGTGGCGGCTCGCGCCGAGCGGACGCTCATCATCGTTGCCCGGCACGATCGGCTCGTGAACGTGGAGCGGCTCAAGGAGCTGATCGCCACCCTCCCTGAGCTCCAGGTGTTCACCGACACCGACCAGGGGCATGGCTGGAACGAGGCTGCGGTGCACCGCCAACTCGAGGTGCTCAAGGCGTTCTTCGGCAACTGCCACGGGAACGGCGGCAACGGCATGCTTGCGCCCGCCCAGAGCCTCGTCGCGGGGGGCAACCCTGTGCAGGGGCGCCCGTCGCTGCGCGACACGGCTACGCGCCCGCTGTCTCCCGCCTGACCGACCCGCGCTCCCCGCGGTCGCCGTCGCCGATCTCCGCGTTTGCGGCCTCGAGGTCCAGCAGGCTCCGCTTGCGATCCAGACCCCATCCGTAACCGGTCAGCCCGCCCCCGGCACCGATGAGGCGATGGCAGGGGACGACGATCGAGATCGGGTTCTGACCGTTCGCGGCTCCCACCGCGCGAACAGCTCGCGGCCGGCCGATCGCCGCCGCCACCAGCGAGTACGTGGACGTCCTTCCGTATGGGATGTCGAGGAGCGCCAGCCACACGGCTCGCTGAAATGGTGTCCCCTCGAGCCGGATGGGCAGCTCGAACCTCTGCCGGGCGCCCCGAAAGTACTCGTCGAGCTGCGTCCGGACCGAGCGAAGCGACGCGTCAGATGCGGCTGCGAGCCCGCTGACATCGGGTGTGCGCGCGTGACCGTCGAAATGGAGTCCGACGAGATCGCCCTCCTCGAGCACGACGAGCACCCGGCCCAGCGGTGTCGGCGCATACCCGTGGGATCTCGGTGGGTGTGCATTGGTCATGTCACCAGCCTGAGCTGCGTGAGTGGACAGCGTCCGGCCATTTCCGGACAGATCGACCGCGATGTCCGAATACGGCCGGTGGAGCAGCGGCGCGGCGCGCTACAAGTACGGTCATGAGTGGATTCTCAGCGGTGGTCACGACCGGCATCTACTGCCGGCCCGGGTGCTCGGCACGTCCCAAGGCGGCGAACGTGCGCCACTTCGACCTGGCAGCCGCGGCGGAGGTTGCGGGATTCCGCGCCTGTATGCGGTGCCGGCCCTACCGCGCGGCCGCGCCGGTCGACGGCTTTGCTTGCGAGGTGGTCTGCCGCGGCATCCGGCTCATCGTCGGCGACGGGCTTCGCACCGCAAGCGAGGAGGCGCTCGCGGGACTTCTGGGGCTGTCCGCCCGGCATCTTCGCCGCCTGTTCCAGGAGCAGGTGGGCGTGACCCCGTCGCAGCTCGCGCGCTCGAGCCGCGCCCACTTCGCCCGCCGCCTCCTCGACGACACCGACCTCTCGATCACCAACATCGCCTTCGCATCCGGATTCGGCAGCCTGCGCCAGTTCAACCGGACGGTCGGCGAGATCTTTCGCGCGACACCGCGCGAGTTGCGAGCACGTCGACGGATCGCGGACCGTCTCGTGGCCGATGGCGGACTGCCGCTGCGCCTGGGTTTCGAGGGACCGCTCGAGTGGGACACGATGCTCGGGTACCTCGCGGCTCGCGCCATCGCGGGCGTCGAGCAGGTGGACGGCGGCGTCTACCGCAGGACGGTCCTCGTCGACGGGGATCCTGGGGTGATCGAGGTCGCGAGAGGCGGAGCCGATCACCTGGTGCTTACGGCCCACCTTCCCCACTGGGGCGGTCTCATCCATGTGGTCCAACAGGTGCGACGCCTGTTCAACCTCGACTTCGACCTCTCCCGCGCCAATGAGGTGCTCGGACGTGACCCGCTGATCACCGGACGGATCGCCACGCTCCCAGGGCTGCGCGTGCCGGGCGCGTGGGACCCGTTCGAGGTGGGGGTTCGGGCCATCGTCGGTCAGCAGGTCACCGTGGCAGGCGCCGGGACGATCATCGCTCGGGTGGTGGCGCGCCACGGCATCGGTGTTCCCGGGCTGAGCCAGTTCGGGCTGACCCACCTCTTTCCGTCCGCCGAGGTGCTGGCGGACGCCAACCTCGACGGCGTGGGATTGACCGGCGCGCGGATCGAGGCGATCCACAGCTTCGCCACCGCCGTGACAGGGGGATCGGTACGGTTGGACCGAAGCCGGCCGCTCGACGAGCAGGTGAGCTCGATCACCTCGGTGGCCGGCCTCGGTCCCTGGACGGCCCACTACCTCGCCCTGCGGATGGGCGAGGCCGATGCGTTTCCGTCGAGCGACCTCGGGCTGCGCCGCTCGCTCGAGTCGCTCACCCGGGGAGCCGTGACCCCGTCACAGGTCGGCGAGATGGCGGCACGCTGGCGCCCCTGGCGGGCGCATGCTGCGATCCACCTGTGGCTGGCGCCTCGGCTGACCCGGGCAGCCAGCGTTTGACCCCTATGATGGGAATTCCGTAGGATTCCGCCGAGCTTTTCGGGCAATCCGTCCGCAATCGAGGAGATTGCCTGATCATGTGGGCCGTGAATGTCAAGCGTCGTCTCGCGCCGAACGCGCCGGTCGAAGCGAGCACATGACCGCGGTCGACCTGCGCCACGGGAGCGCCGAGGAGGTGCTTGCGTGGACGTACAAGCGATTCCGCAGGGTCGCCCTGGTTGCCAGCTTCCAGGCTGAGTCGATGGTGCTCATCGACATGGCCTGCGGGATCGTGCCGGAGCCGGAAGTGCTGACCCTCGACACCGGCCGCCTGCACGAAGAGACTCACGAGTTCATGGACGAGGTCAGGCGTCGCTTCCCGATACGCCTTCGGATCCTCGCTCCTGACGCCGGCGAGCTCGACATGATGACCGCCGAGAACGGGACGATGCAGTTCCGCCGCTCCGTCGCGCTCCGCAACGAGTGCTGTGCCGTTCGCAAGGTGAACCCGCTGACACGCGCGCTGCGGGACTACGACGCCTGGATCACCGGGTTGCGCCGGGAGCAGACGCCGACCCGCGCCGGAACGCCGGTGGTGGCCGGCGATCCTGGCCACGGAGGCATCACCAAGGTGGTTCCGCTCGCCGGCTGGTCGCGCGCCCAGGTGTGGGACTACCTCGACTCACACGCTCTGGAGCACCACCCCCTTTACGACCGGGGCTACACCTCGATCGGTTGCGCCCCCTGCACCCGGGCCACCAAGGCAGGCGAGAACGAGCGAGCCGGCCGCTGGTGGTGGGAGGGCGCCTCCGACAAGGAGTGCCTCCTGCATCCGCCCCTCGAGGGCGGCCCCGAGGTCAGCGTGCGCGGCAGCCCGATCAGTGTCCCGCTGGGAGCAGCGCGCTCAACTTCGCGGCCATGAGGACCGAGATCGCGTCCTGAGCATCGTTGACGAGGCGCGTCTCCTGAGCCTGGGTGATCACGCCCTTCGCCACACCGAGCGAGAGCCCGGCGCGGACCTGGGCGAGCGCGTCGGCCTCGACCTTCGCCGCATGGGAGCCGGCGATCTGATCGAGGGTCTCACCGCTCAGCAGGTCGGCCCCGATCTGCTGCCAGGTCAACTTGGTGTCGGTCGTGAAGAAGTCGAAGACGTGCGACGCCTCACTCTTGAACTGACCCGCCGCAGCGAACCCGCCCGAGGAGAGGAGCGACGACACGGTGCTCGAGGAGGCCGAAAGCGAGGCGGTCTGAGCAGGAGGCGCGGTCGTCGCGGTGCGGTCGACTGCCACCACGGTGCCGAGGCCGATGACAGCGGCGCCGAGCACCGCAATGGCGACGTTCGCGGGGCGGAGCAACGGGTGCATGATGGAGGTCCCCCGGGATGTGCGGTTGGTTCCTCACAGCGTAGTCCGAATCGCACCACGGGGAGTTGGCGACCACGTGACGATCGCCTGACGGCGATCTCGAGCCGATCGCCCCGGCCGGCCCCCCGATCTGTGGTAGACTGCACGCCGACCTAGCGCCGCTAGGTCTCTTTTGTGTTTGAGGCTATTGACACGTGGCCACGGCCAAGGGCGGTTCCGCGATCATCACGTTGCAATGCAACGAGTGCAAGGAACGCAACTACACGACGGTCAAGAACAAGCGCAACGACCCGGATCGCCTGGAGTTGCGCAAGTTCTGCAGGCGTTGCCGCGTGCACAGGCAGCACCGCGAGACCAAGTGACCGAAGGGGCGTAGCTCAGCTGGTAGAGCATCGGTCTCCAAAACCGAGGGTCGCGCGTTCGAGTCGTGCCGCCCCTGCCACCGCCAACCCAGCACTGCCCGCCCCGGCACCACCACCAGGAGAGATCACCGTCCATGGCCAAGGCTCGAATCGCCCCGGGCAGCCCGCGCCCACCGCGGCCCGCCTTGTCCGGTGCGGGTCCGGGTGGATCCGGACGGGGAGGACCCGTCGCCTACCTCCGTGGCGTCTGGGAAGAGCTCAAGAAGGTGGTCTGGCCGGCGCGCGACGAGTTGATGCGCATGACCGGCATCGTCATCGCAACCGTGATCATCTTCGCGGTCCTGGTCGGTGGGGCGGACTACCTGTTGGGCCTCGGCGTGCACCAGGCCGTCACGCAGCAGGTGAAGGCCGCGACCCCGGCACCGGTCGCGACCACCGCCCCGGTGGTCACCGTCCCGCCGACCGTGGCTCCGACAGTCGCCCCAACCGTGTCGCCGTAGCCGTCGTGGGAGAATGAACATCGTGGTGAGCAACGCCGTTTCCGCCAAGGACGCCCGCTGGTACGTGGTGCACGCGTATTCCGGCCACGAGGAGAAGGTTCGAGCGAACCTCCTCAAGCGCGTCGAGTCGATGGACATGCACGATCAGATCTTCGACGTCCTGGTTCCGACCGAGGAGGTCATGGAGATCAAGGACGGTCAGCGCCGGAAGGTGAGCAAGCGGATCTTCCCGGGCTACATCCTCGTCAACATGGTCATGTCGGACGAGTCGTGGTACGTCGTTCGCAACACGCCCGGCGTCACCTCGTTCGTCGGCTCGGGCAACAAGCCGGTTCCCTTGCAGGAGCACGAGATTCGTGGCATCCAGAAGCAGGTGAAGGCAGAGGCGCCGACCAAGGTCAACGTCGAATACGAGGTCGGCGAGAACGTCCGGGTCATCGATGGACCGTTCACCGACTTCCACGGCAAGGTCACCGAGATCAACGTGGAGAAGGGCAAGCTCAAGGTGCTCGTCAACATGTTCGGGCGTGAGACGCCCGTCGAGCTCGACCTCCTCCAGGTCGAGCGGCTCCGCTAGACGAGTTCAAGGAAACCGATGAGCAAGAAGAAGATCAAGACCGTCATCAAGCTGCAACTCCAGGCCGGCAAAGCGACGCCCGCACCGCCGGTGGGCACGGCCCTGGGCCCGCACGGGCTCAACATCATGGAGTTCTGCAAGGCGTACAACGAGCGCACCGCCAACCTGTCCGGCGTCATCCCCGCGCAGATCACCGTGTTCGAGGACCGGACCTTCAGCTTCATCACCAAGACGCCCCCGGCGTCGGAGCTGCTCAAGAAGGCCGCCGGCGTTGAGAAGGGCTCGGGGAACCCGAACCGCGACAAGGTGGGTTCTCTGTCCAAGCAACAGGTCCGTGAGATCGCCGAGATCAAGCAGGCCGACCTCAACGCCCACGACCTCGAGCACGCGACCCGGATCATCGAGGGTACGGCGCGATCCATGGGTCTGAACGTCAACTGAGCAACTGAGTGGGAGGACGCTCGCTGCGTCCGCCAACACCACGGAGAGAGCGCAATGCCCAGACAACACGGCAAGAAGTACCGCGAAGCCGCGAGCGCCATCGAGGCGGGGAAGTTCTACGCCCCGGCCGAGGCGGTGACCCTCGTACGCCAGACCGCGGTCACCGCCTTCGACTCATCGATCGAGGCGCATATCCGCCTCGGCATCGATCCGCGTCACGCCGACCAGGTGGTGCGCAGCACCGTGACGCTGCCGCACGGCACCGGCAAGACGAGGCGCATCGCGGTCTTCGCCACCGGCGAGAAGCTTCGCGAAGCCGTCGAGGCGGGGGCTGACGTCGTCGGTGGCGAGGATCTCGTGAAGAAGGTGCAGGCCGGAGAGATCGACTTCGACGTCGCGCTCGCGACTCCCGAGGTCATGGGCATGGTCGGGCGCCTCGGCAAGATCCTCGGTCCGCGCGGGCTGATGCCGAACCCCAAGGCGGGCACGGTCACGTTCGATATCGCCAAGGCGATCCAGGACGTCCAGGGCGGGCGCGTCGAGTTTCGGAACGACAGAACCGGCATCATCCACACCGCAATCGGCAAAGCGTCGTTCGACGACGACAAATTGCGAGACAATTTCGCCGCATTGATGGACGCGATCGTTCGAGCCAAGCCGTCGGGCGCCAAGGGGACCTACGTCAAGACGGTCACCATCGCCGCGACCATGGGACCCGGTATTCCGGTCGACCCGGCGCAGGCAGCACGACTGACGGTGGGCTGAGGGTCCGATCGAGTTGATCCGGCTCCTCATCGTCGACGACATCGCGAGCACTCGGGACAACCTGCGCAAATTGCTCGGGTTCGAAGAGGACATCGAGGTAATCGGCACCGCCGGGGATGGCAAGCAGGGCCTCGAGGAGGCGCATCGCCTGCTGCCCGACATCGTGCTCACCGACGTGAACATGCCGATCATGGACGGGATCCAGCTGACCGAGCGGCTCGCTCAGGAGCTGCCCGCATCGCCGGTGATCATCATGTCGGTGCAGGGCGAGCGCGACTACCTGCGCCGTGCGATGCAGGCGGGAGCGCGCGAGTACCTGATCAAGCCGTTCAGCCACGACGAGCTCGTCGCGGCGATCCGCCGGGTGCACCAGCTCGAGGAGAAGAAGGGGACATTCGCCCGAGCGGCGGCGCCGGACGGCACGATCGCTCCGCGTGCCGCGGCGCTTGGCGAGGTCATCGTGCTGTTCTCCGGCAAGGGCGGCGTCGGCAAGACACTCCTCGCGACCAACCTCTCCGTCGCGCTTGCGGTGGAGACGGAGTCGCGTGTCGCACTCGTCGATCTCGACCTGCAGTTCGGTGACATCGGCGTGATGCTCAACCTCGATCACAGCCGGAGCATCACCGACGTGGTGGACTCCGAGACGCTCGAGCCCGAGATGCTCAACGAGGTCATGGCGCAGGGGCCGAACGGCGTGCGTGTGCTGCTCGCTCCGATCAGCCCCGAGCTCGCCGACCTGATCACCAACGACCACGTCCGCATGGTCATGGGCGAGCTGCGCAAGACATTCGACTACGTGATCGTCGACACGTCCTGCCATCTTGCCGACTTCAACCTCGAGGTCATCGAATCGGCGCAGCACATCCTGGTCGTCACGGCGCTGACGATCCCGGCGATCAAGGACGCGAAGCTGGCGCTCAAAGTGCTCGAGTCCCTCACCGTCGATCCGAGTTCGATCCTCCTCGTGGTGGATCGCAGTGACTCGCACTCCGACTTCAACAAGGACTCGATCGAGCAGAACCTGCGTCACAGCGTCGGGGCTCAGATCCCGTACGACCCGAGGGTTGTCGGTGACTCGATCAACCGCGGCACCCCGTTCGTGACGTCGAGCCCGGAATCCGACATCAGCCGCTCCATCCGCGAGCTGGCCGGTGCGCTCGTGCCGGGCGGTGGCCAGCCGGTCGGCGCCGGGGTGGCCGCCGGCAAGGCCGACGACAAGCGCAAGCGACGCATCTTCGGCCGCTGACCGGGCGACCGCGTCAGTCGCGGGCGAACCCGAGCCGGCGCCGGCTGCGTTTCTTTCCGGACGGCTCGGCGGCGGACTCCGGCGCTGCATCGCCGGTGAGGGCGGCCGCAAGACGCTCGAAGGCCGCGGTCGCGGGGGAGGAGTGGCCGGCGATCACCACCGGCACTCCGGAGCTCACCGAGCCGCCGATCGCGGTGGCGTCGTAGGGGATCTCCGCCGCGACCGGGTGGCGGAGGAAGTCCTCGATCCGCGCCCGGTCCATGCCGCCGGCGAGCGGTGCGTCGCGGTGATTCGCGACCACCACGATGCGTTCGGGATCGACCTGGAGGACACCGATCACGGACATGATGAGCCGCGTGTTCTTAACCGACGTCACGCTGAAATCGGTGACCAGGACGATGTGATCGGAATTCTCGAGCGCCTCCAGGGTGATCTCCGACAGCTGCGAGGTCGTGTCGGCGACCACGAGCTCGAACGTGGAGCGCAGCTCGGCCACCAGTGAGCGGAGATGCGCGGTGGTGACGTAGTCGGCGAGTTCGGGGCTTGGCGGCGCGGCGAGCACGGTGAGCCCCTGCGGACCAAGCGTCAGCGCCTGCTGGATCACGTGGCGATCGCTCATCCCGGCATCGCTGGCGGCGAACTCGGCGATCGATCCCTCGGGCGTCATCGCGAGCAGTGCCGCCACGTCGCCGAACTGCAGCGACAGGTCCACGAGCACGACGCTGCCCGGGTGCGGCCGGTTGAGCACGAGGGCCAGGTTGGTGGCGATGATCGACTTGCCGACCCCGCCCTTCCCGGAAACGATGGTGATCATCCGTCCGTCTCGACGCCTCGCCCCGTCGGGGGTTGCCCCAGCGCCGTCCGCAGGCTGGCGGATCGTCTGCGCAGCCCGCTTCCGCGCCTGGAACGCATGCACCCGGTGGATGGCGGCAACCAGGTCGTCGCCGGCGAACGGCTTCTGGAGCACCTCACGGGCCCCGGCGAGCATCGCTCTGCGGAAGAGCTCGCTGCCGCTCTCCATCGACATGAGGATCACGCCCGCCTGAGGTGCGTACTCGGCGAGCATCTCGGTCGCCTGCACACCGTCGAGACCGGTCAGGCCGGCATCGAGGACAGCAATGTCCGGGACCAGGTGCAGCGCTTCCTGAAGCGCCTGCTCGCCGTCCTCAGCCGTGCCGCACACGGTGATGTCCTCCTCGGCGGCGAGGCGGCGAACGAGGTTGGCGCGAATGCGCTCGCTGCCGTCGGCAACCAGAACGCGGATCACGGCGCCACCTTACCTCCGCCCCAGGCTGAATCGCCGCCGGTAGGTGGGCGGCGCGGGGGCCGGGAGGTCGAGCTCGGCATGCTCGGCTTCGCGGGCGGGGGCCGCGAGGAGCTCCGCCAGCGCGGCCAGGCGGCGAGCCAGCTCGGCGCGCGGCTGCGCGAGGACGATCGGCGTCCCGGAATCGAGTGACGGGTCGACCCGGGGGTCGTACGGGAGGTCGGCGAGCACGGGCCTGCCGAGGATCTCCTCGAAGTCCTCGCGGCGGTAGCTCGTGCGTGGGCGTGTGTGGTTGAGGACCACGTCGACGCGATTCGGATCGACGCCGAGCGCTTCGAGCAGCAGCAGCGTCGCCTTGGTCCCACGGACCGCGCTGAGGTTGTAGCTGGCGACGAGCAGGAGCCTGTCGGCAAGCTCGAACGTCTCGAGCACCCGCTCGTCAATGTGGGACGGGGTGTCGACGACGACGAAGTCGTGCGTTCGCGCGGTGGCTCGGATGACGGAGCGGATGCCGGCGGCCGTGATGGTATCGGCGAGCTCCGGGCTGGACGGGGCCCGCAGCACCCGGACCTCCCCTGGGCCGGTGGCGAGGACGTCGTCGAGGAGATCGTTCTCGATGTCGTCGCCGTGTGCAGCCAGGTCCGCGATCGACAGGAGGTGGTTCTCGACGTGGAGCATGCCCGCCGCATCGCCGAATTGCAGATCGAGGTCGATGAGCGCCGCGCGCCCGCCTGCAGCGCGCGCGAGCGCGATCGCGAGGTTGGTGGCGACCATCGACGTGCCGGTCCCGCCCTTGCCGGAGAAGGCGACGATCACGGTCGCGCGCCCCTGCGGCGCTCGAAGGTCGCGCCGGGTCTCGCGACCGACCGTTTCGAGCGCGCCTCCGTGGGGGGCCTCGACGAAACTTGTCCCAGCCGGCGGAACGAGCCCGGCGGTGATGCGGATGGCTTCGAGGAGCTCCGGACCGTCCGCCGACTCGCCGACGGTCCCACCGGTCCAGCCCGCCGCCGGCGCGCCGTCTGAGGTCATGAGCAGCACGCGAGTCGCCGGCGACACCGAGCCGAGGTGCGCGGCGAAGTCGGCTCCGGTCAGGTCGACGAAACGATGGTGCAGCATCAACACATCGGGCTGACGCAGCCACGCCTCCTCGATGACCGCGGACGCCTGGTGCGCGACGCCGCACACGTCGACGGTGTCGGTGTACGGCTCGAGCTTCTCGAGGTCGCCGACGATTCGTGCGATCTCGTCCGCGATGAGTACGCGGATCACCTCCGGCCCCCGCATGCCCAGTGCATCGAGCGCATGGTACGGCGAATGGCGCACGGGTGGACGCGGTGCGCCGCGACGCGACACAGTGTTACAGCGCAACGAAAAAGAGGAGCCGGCCCGATGGCCGGCTCCTCTTGACTGTCCTGGTTGCTTGTGAAAGCTACGAGGCCAGGCCGTTGCTGATGTTCGAGAACACGTTGTTGACCTGCTTGCCGACGACTTGCAGGATAACGATAACGACGATGGCGATAAGGACGAGGATGAGCGCATACTCAACCATGCCCTGGCCTTCCTCAGCCTCCTCACGCTTGCGAGCGATGAACTCTGTTGCGCGAAGGTACAGGGTGCTCAGCATATCCATTTCCGTTTTCACCTCCTTTCGGGTTGAATTTTCGAGGCCGAGACGATTGCTCGGATTCGACTGATGCGAGTGTGGACCCCTGCTGCAGCAACGGAATGGCCTGCGTGCTAAATATTGGTAACGAAGGATCGGACAAGCGCCGGACGGTGCGCGGCAACGAGAAACCGTGGTGATTCGATGACAACCGCGCTACGGGAGCGTCGCCCTGAATTGGCCTGACCTAGACTCGGGCCATGGCCGAAGCGGTCGCGATTCCTGCACGCCGTGGCGACCTGGAACGTCGCGTCGAAGAGATCCGTTTCCTTGTCTTCGGACGCTCCCTTCCGGCCGTGCTGTTCGCGCTGCTCGGATGGCGCGTCTCGCTCAACCTGCTCTCTCAGGTTCGCGCGCTCCCCGTCCACGCGGGCTTTGGCGACTATCTCGCCGGTCCGCTCACGACGGCCGTGTACCTGCTCTTCTGCCTCATCCCGGTGGGCATCTATCTGGTACGTCCGCGTCCTCGTGCCCGTGACGGGCGCGCGATCGCGCGGGCTGCCGGCCTGGTGGGGACGACCATGCTCCTGGTCGTCGGAGCCTTCCCGAACCCGGTGCTCCTCACGCCACCAACCTTCATCCGCGACATCTCAGCGCCGCTGGCACTCGGAGCCTTTGCTCTGGGCGTCTACGGTCTCCTGTATCTGCGGCGCAGCCTCAGCATCATTCCCGAGGCTCGCCGCCTGGTCACGGGCGGACCGTACCGATTCGTGCGCCATCCCCTCTACGCCGCCGAGATCCTCGCCGCCGTCGCTCTGATCCTCGCCCGCCCGGGACTCTGGGCCACTCTGACTCTGGTGCCGTTCATCGCGGTGCAGATGCTCAGGGCTCGGTTCGAGGAGGGGCTGCTCTCGCGAATATTCCCCGGATACAGGCCTTACGCGGCGCGGACGCGTAGGCTCATTCCGCTGGTGTGGTAGTTGGCGACGGTTCGCGCCCGGCCGGCCGATGCTAATGTGGATGCGGTGACGCCCATCGAGCCCACGCATCCTTGCACGCAGGCCGGATGCACGTCCCAGGACGGCGCCCCGTGCGCGTACGTCGATCGCCGCGGCCGCGAATGTCGCACCGCGTGGTGCATCGAGCACCGCGTCACCATCGAGGACCGGGTGTACTGCCGGCGTCATGCGGGGGTGGTGAGCGCTCTGCCGAGCCTCGACAGCTCGCTCGCCGTGTCGCTGCCCGACCTCGACAACCGCGCGCCCTCCCTGGTGGGATGGGTCTCCCGGCAGATCGACGGCGACGTCTGGCGCCTCCTGCTCAAGGAGCTGTCGTCAGGCAGCGGCGGTCAGCTGGTCGCCGATCCCGTGACGCTCATCTTCGTGGGCATCGGCCGGCAGCGCGCGTGGGAGCGGGCCTGGCGGCTCGACAGCCACGTCGGCATCGCGTACCGCGTGAGCATCGTGGTCGAGGAGGCCGACGACACCATGATTACCGTCAAGGTCGGCGGGAACACCGTGGAACAGCTGGTACCACCCTGGATCCAGCATCGCGTGCGCGGCGAGAGCGTTGCGCCGGACGAGGACCGCAAGGAACGGGAGGAGTTCTACCAGCGCGTGCTCGACTCGATCGAGCGCGGCCTCGGGCACGAACGCGATCTCTCGCGCTACATGGCAGAGGGCCGCCTCAGCGCGCCACAGGGCGGAGCGGAGGCGTAGGCATGACCCGGGGTAGCATCCTCATCGTCGACGACGATCCCAGGCTCCTCCACATCGTGGCCATGTACCTGGGCATCGAGGGGTATGACGTTTCCACCGCGGAGAACGGCGAGGACGGCCTCGCGCAGGTCGAAGCCCGTGCCCCAGACCTCGTGATCCTGGACATCATGATGCCGGGGATGGACGGCATCGAGACGTGCAAGCGCATTCGCGGCAACGCGCCCACAGCGGACACCCCCATCGTCATGTTCAGCGCGCTGTCGAGCGACGACGACATCGAGCGCGCCCGCCTTGCGGGAGCAAATCACCTGATCACCAAGCCGTTCAACCTCGTCGGTCTCGGCTCGGTCGTCAAGACCTTCTTTCCAGCGGACGTCGGCTCGGCCCGCTGAGCCGGGACGGTCGCGTCAGACGGGCGGGGTGACCACCACCGCGTTCTGAGCAAAGTGATCGCCGAGGTTGGAGGGGAGCACGGGCGCGAAGAGCGTCTTCATCTGCGGCTCGAGTCGCACCGCCTGCCCGCTCAATGTGGCCGCATGGATGTCCTGCGACATGGTGGTGCGCGTGACGGATGTGGCGCCGCTGACCGAGATCGCGACGAGGAAGAGGATGAGCACCTCGGCGACACCGACGATCACGCCGAGGAGTGCGCCCCCGATCCGGTCAAACGCAGCGACCACAATCTTCTCGAGGCGCTCGTTCAGCAGGCCCCCCAGCACCTCGATGACGATGATCACGAAGAGGAATACGGCCACGAAGGCCCATGCGTTGGCCTGCTCGTTGTGCGAGTGGACCAACGCGGCGATCGCGTTGCCCAGGTTGGAGGCGGCAAAACACGCGAGAAAGACCCCCACCGCCGTGAAGAGGCGGCGGATCAGTCCGTGACTCCAGCCCAGGTACGCGTTCACCGCCACGGCGACGACCAGCAGTGCGTCTGCGAAAACCTGGCCCGGAGTGCTGTCGATAGATGCGGCTATCGCGCCCACCTCACGACCGTAACACGCATCTGCCGCGCTGGAACGAGGGATTTCGTTACAGAATTGCTCTGTGCAACCGCTTCTTCGAACGTCCCGCAGTGACGTCTCGGCGCGCAAGACCTACGATCTGCTCGACGAGCCCACCGGGCCGGACTATGCCGGGCTGCTCGAGTGCGCGCTGGTCCAGTGCACCACCGCCGTGCTCACCGTGCCGCCCGGCGAGATGGACCCCGAGGGGCAGGCGACCGTCGAGAGCCTGGCGCGATTCCAGCAGGCGAAGAGCATCACCGCCGCCGGCAGCCTGGTTCGATACGCGCTCAGCCGCGAGAGCGTCACGGTGCTCCAGGAGGCGACGGGCGGCCTCTACGGCTGGCAGCACCCCGGACTTCCGGACAACCTCTGCCTCTACCGGGGTGACGGCAGCCCCTGGCTCGTCTCGAGCGCCGGCGCTCATATCGGATACCTCGAGGTTTCGCCGTTCGAGAAGCTGCTCATCGGACGCACCGCGCCGGGCCTCATCGCGGTGCTCGCGCATCAGAGCGCGCGCGATGCGATCCTCGCGTACATGGAGCGGCGCTTCGAGTCCAACGTCGCCTCGCTCACCGAGCAGCTGACGGACTACGCGCGCATCGTCGTCGGCGATGGACGCGAGGGCCTCGTCGACGCGCTCGAGGACTGGATGCGCTCCGGTGAGGAGGCACGCATCTCGGCGGCGCTCGAGGTCGCGCGCGCGCTCAGGCTCGTGGAGCTGCGAGACACGGTTGGGACGATGCTCCGCGAGGCCATGCACGAGGATGCGGTCGCGCCGGAGGTGTACCGGTCGGTGCCGGCGCTGCGATCGCGCTGGCGCATCGCCCGCCGGCGTCAGCTCGAGCGCGTCCTCCGCCAGCTGTCCTGAGGGACCGGGCTCAGGCGCCGGAGCCGAACTGGTGGGCCACCTCGATGACCGCCGGTCCGAGCAGGACGATGAACAGCGTCGGGAAGATGCAACCGACCATCGGGAAGAGCATCTTCAGTGGCGCCTTCTGACCCTGTTCCTCGGCACGCTGACGGCGCTTGCGGCGGATCTCCTCCGACTGGATGCGGAGGACGTTGGCCACGCCCACACCGAGCTGCTCCGACTGGATGATCGCCTGGATGAAGTTGCTCAGCTCCTCGACCTTGCAGCGCCGGCCGACATCGTCGAGAGCCTCGAGACGCGGGCGGCCGAGGCGGACCTCGTTGAGCATGATCGTGAGCTCACGGGAGAACTCGTTGTTGTACTTGTCGACGACACGCGTGAGCGCCGCATCGAAGCTGAGTCCGGCTTCCACGGAGATGGTCAGCAGGTCCAGCGCGCTCGGGAGCGAGAGCAGGATCTCCTTCTGCCGCTTCTTGATGCGCCGCGCAACCACCATCTGGGGCATGAGATAGCCGAGGATGAGCCCGCCCATGGGGACCACCGCGAAGAGCGGCATGGTCAGCGCGCCGAAGAGCGCAAGGGCGAGCCCGATCGATGTGCAGAGCAGCATCGAGAGCAGACGCAGTGCGAGGAAGCCCGAGGCGGTGAGCCCCATCGGCCGTCCCGCGAGGTTCAGCTTCTCCTGTAGCGCGTCGGAGCTTCCCTGTCCCGCGTTGCGGTTGAGCCGGTTCCCGATCTTGTCCAGGAACGGGCGCACCACGCGGTCGAAGAGGGGCAGCGACATCTCGACTTCGGCGAGCGTCGCCGGCGCGCGGCCGGCCTCGGCGAACTGGGCCAGCCGGGCCTCGAGCAGGTCGCCCTGCCGCGGCGAAACGGACATTGCGAGGCCGAAGGCGATGAGCAGGATGCCCGCGCCGAGAGCCGCGGCCAGACCGATGGCGAGAAGACTCATGTCAGACCTCGATCTTCACGATCTTCTGGATCGCGACCGCGCCCACGGCGATCGAGAAGATCGCTATGCCGAGCATGATGTGCCCGAGCGGGTCGGTGATCATCGGATCGAAATAGGACGGGGAGATCAGGGCGAGGAACCCGGCGAGCGCAATCGGGAGGATGGTGATGATCCAGCCCGATGCGCGAGCCTGCGCGGTCAGCGTCCGGATCTCACCCTGGATGCGCACGCGCTCGCGGATCGTGAACGCGATGGTGTCGAGGATCTCGGCGAGGTTACCGCCCACCACGCGCTGGATCTGCACGGCGGTGACCATGAGATCGAAGTCCTCGGACTTGTTCCGAGTCACCATGTGGTTGAGGGCTTCGTCGACGTTGATCCCGAGCGCGATCTCACGGGTTGCACGCGCGAACTCCTCCGAGATGGGGGGGTTGGCGTTCTTCGCCACCGACGCGAGCGCCTGGGCGAAGGAGTGGCCGGCCTTGAGCGCGTTGCTCAGGAGCATCAGCGTGTCGCCGAGCTGATTGTTGAACGCACGGGTGCGCCGCTTCTGGCGGAACTTCAGGAAGAATCCGCTCAGGAAGTAGACGATGATCGGGCAGGGGATGAATGCAATCGGGGAGCCGTAGCGGAACGCGACCAGCAATCCGACGAGGACGCCGAGCCCCACCACGGCGAGCAGCCATTCCGATGACTTGAGCTTGAGGTCGGCCTTCTGGAGGTCGTCGGCGAGCTTGCCCGTGTGCGATGTGCGTGAGAGCAGCGGGTTGAGCCCGCTGGTGAGCCCGTCGAGCAGGTCGCGGAGGGCGTTGCCCGTCTTGACGCGGGGCGGTGCGGTGGCGACCACGGTGTCGCCTCCGTATTGATTGAGGCGCCGCGCCATCTCCCCAGCCTGGTTCTGTCCACGGCTGAGGAGGAAGGCGAAGATCGCAAGGACCGCACCCGCGGCCAGGGCCGCGGCGAGGACTGCGGCTGGCGTCATTGCTGTCAGCCGCCGAAGAGACTGTCCAGCGTGCTTGGCGTCACGATGGTCTGCTTGACCGATGGGATCTCAGGCGAGCCCGCGTTCTCGTAATTCGGCGAGTAGCCGGTCGCGCTCAGCTTGCCCCACTCGGACTCGGGCCGGAGGACGTACTTGATCACGAACTCGTGCCCGTCACCGACCATGAGTCCCGCAAGCAGTGGTGCCTCGGCGCGAGGGACCTCGACGAGCAGCACGTCCGGAGCCGCGGTGGCCGCGCCGCCGGAGTCACCGACGCGAAGCACGATGAGATCCTGGAAGGTGTAGCGCACACCCTGCGTGCCCGTGGTGGACTGCACCAGGACGTCGATGTGGTCACCCGGAAGGATGTAGTAGGCGGCAGAGACGAGCGGGCCGTTGAAGTTGTTCTGCTGCAGCGAGGTGAGCGCCGTGGGGACAGACGCGCTGGTCGGGATCGCCACGGCGACGTAGCCCTTGGTGATCTGCGACTCCACGTCGGTCACGGTCGTACCGGTGCCGCTCGAGGTGATCGACAGCGCCGGCGTCGAGAAGAAACCCGGCACCAACGGTGTGTTGTTCGCGAGCGCAACCTGCGTGACCTTACCGACGACCGCGACAGGATCCGTATACGCGTCGCCGGGCTTCGCGGTGAGGGGAACCTGGGCGACGACAACCATCGCGGGTGTCAGCGTGGTGCCGGCGGGAATGCTCGTGTCAGACACGACGACGCTGACCTCGTTCGCCGGTGCATTCGAGCGCACCAGGAGCAGCACGGCAACTGCCGCCGCCGCAGCCAGCACGACTCCCAGAAGCAAGAAGATTCGGCTGTTCGGTTTGTTCGCCTGGATGGCCACCTGTTCTCCTCGGTTGTCTCAATTGGTGTCGGTCACGCGGTTGCGGCGACGCTGCATCCAGCGCAGCGACGCTGACGTGGATGACGGCCGCATCGAGTGTGGATCGAATGTGCCCTGCCGTTCATCGCCTTTCGGTAACAAACGCATCGCACAGCGGACGAGCTTGGCCACGCGGGATGTGACCGGATGCCCTGGACGAAGCGCTATTCGTCGAAGCGACCGTTGGCCTGCGCGCGCATGAGCATGGCGAGAATGTCGTCTCGATACGGCGCGATGGTCACGATCTTTCGATACAACTTCAGTGCACCCTTGTCGTCGTTGCGCAACCTGCGAAGGCGGGTCACGCGTTCGAGGTACGAGACTGCAAGGTCGATGTCGTGATCGTCGATGCAGATGTCCGCGAGCCGCAGCAGTGGCGTCTCGTGGACCGGGTCCGCACGCGATGCAGCGAGGTAGCAGCTCAGCGCGGCGTTCCCCTTGCCGAGGGCGCGGCATCGGTCGCCGGCATCGAGTGCCAGCTCGGCAAGCGCGCGACCTCCGACGTCGTTCGCGAGCCGCTGGAGCAGCGCGGCCGCCTCGTCACACCGGCGGCGACGCAGCCGATCGTTGATCTCGAGACGAGCCTCGACGACCTCCGGGTCGGTTTCGAAACGGTTGTCCTCGTCGGTGTCGGAGCCGAGCTCGTGAGCCTGGTCGGCGTCGTCGTCGCGGAGGCGCCATCCTCTCGCCGCGGCGCCGCTCGCGGTCGGCGCCTCGTGGGCCGCCACCACCGTCGCCTCGGCCTCGGCTGTGTCGAAAGCCTGAGGCGACCCAGCCTCGACGGCTTCCACCGCATCGGCGCCTTGGTCGAGCGCCGGTGAGGACTCCGCGGGGGCGGCGGCCGCGGATGCCGCCCGCTGCACCACGGCGAAATCCGCGAGGTCGCTGAGGTGGAAGCCGCTCTTGGGCTTCACGAATGACTCGGTGTCCTCCGCACCCGGCTCCGGGTGCGAGGCGGCAGCCGATCCATTCGACGCCTGTTCGACCGGCTCGACCGCCGTCGAGGCGCCGGCTTCGGGCGCCGGCTTCTCCGTCTTGGCGGCCGCCGATCCGTTGCGCCGGAAGAGGGTGAACGCGGGGCGGGTTGCCGGCTCGGGGGAGTGCACCGGCTCCGGTTCCGCGTCGGAGGGCTCTTCGGGGGACAGCTGGGCGTCGAGCTCGGCAAGGCCGGCCTCAACCCGATCGGCGGCCGACACCTCAGCCGCATCCGGCTGATGCTCGAAGGTCGTCTCGGGAGCCGGTTGCGGCTCGGGCTCAGCCTGGGGAGTGGGCTGGACGACCTCCGGCTGCGCGGCCGTCGTGACATGGCCGTTACGGCCGAGCGCCGCCACCTCCTCCGCTCCGATGAGCGTGGTGTCGGGCGGTGCGTGGCCGTTCGAGCCGTCGCGCCGGGGCGGGGGCTCGGGGAGCGCGTCGAGAGAGAGGAGGTACTCGTAGACGGCTCGCTGCAGGCGCCGGGTCAGGAAATACAGCTCCTCGGCCGGCAGCGAGTCGGCGGCGGCTGCGGTGACCTCGGAGACGACCCTCAAGAGCGATTGCTCGTCAAGGCGTTCATCGATCACCGCGGCTTCGAGACCGTGCTCCAGGAATTCAGGCAGTGTGTCGAGGCCGGGCGCCAGGGCGGAGGCGGCGTCGAGCCAGCCCTGGCGCAGGATCTCCACGTTGGTTGTAGTCATGGTCATGCGCTGGGCCAATTGTGGTCGGCGCCGACCCCTGTCTCTGGCACCATGGCGCAACGACTCTGTGACCGCTCGTCATACAGGGGAGACACTTTCGGTGACAGCCATCGTTGTCGACGGCTTGCGCAAGTCCTACGGAACCGTCGAAGCCGTTCGCGGAGTGAGCTTCACGGTGGACGAGGGCGAGGTCTTCGGGCTCCTCGGTCCGAACGGCGCCGGGAAGACCACCACCATCGAGATCCTCGAGGGATATCGCAAGCGTGACGCCGGCGACGTCACCGTGCTCGGTATCGACCCGCACAACGGCGGCCGCAAGCTCCGCGAGCGGGTTGGCCTCGTCCTCCAGGAGGCGGCCGTGCCGCCCATGCTCTCGGTCACCGAGCTCGTGGAGCTCTATCGTGGCTACTACCCGTCGCCGCGGCCTGCCGCGGAGATCATCGAGCTGGTCGGCCTCACCGAGAAGGCGGGTGAACGTGTCCGAAAGCTCTCCGGTGGCCAGCAGCGCCGTCTCGACGTCGCCCTGGGGCTGGTGGGCGACCCGGAGCTCATCTTTCTCGATGAGCCCACCACCGGCTTCGACCCCTCGGCACGCCGCGCCGCCTGGGAGGTGGTCCGCAACATGCGAACCCTCGGGAAGACGATCGTGCTGACCACTCACTACATGGACGAGGCGCAGTACCTGGCGGATCGCATCTGTGTGATCGCGTCTGGCAAGGTCGTTGCTCAGGGAACGCCCGAAACCCTGCGCGCCGGCACCGAGCGACTGACCCACATCCGGTTCGAGCTGCCGGACGGCGTCGCGGCAACGGCGCTGCCGCTCGCGGTTCGAATGGACGAAGCTGTGGCCGTCATCGAAACCCCGACCCCGACGCGGACTCTCAACGACCTCACCACATGGGCGGTCGCGCACGGTGTCGAGCTCCCCAACCTCGAGGTCGCGCGGCCGTCACTGGAAGACGTCTACCTGGAGCTGACCAGGAATGAGTAGCCCCGGCATCGCGTTGCGTCAGGTCTCGTTCGAGCAGAGATCGTTCTGGCGCAACCCCGCAAGCGCATTCTTCGCGTTCCTCTTTCCGATCATCTTCCTGGTCGTGTTCGCCACCCTGTTCAAGGGACAGAGGGTGCAGGTCGGTTCCGCGAGCACAACCTACGACGACTACTACATCCCGGCGCTGGTCGCATTCGGTGTCATGGGCGCGTGTTTCACCAACATCTCGATCACACTCTCGCTGCGCCGCGACAACGGCATCCTCAAGCGGCTACGGGGAACGCCACTGCCGCCATGGGCATTCATCGCCGGTGTGGTGGGCTCGTCGATCATCGTGAGCATCGTGCTCGCGCTGCTCACGACTGGTTTCGGCATCCTGGTGTACGGCGTCCACGTGCCCCAGCACATCGGTGCCGCCGCCGCCACGATCGGTGTCGGAGCGCTGGCCTTCTGCGCGCTCGGCATGGCGATGACGATTGCGATTCCCAACGCCGAGGCGGCTCCCGCCATCGTCAACGGTGTGTTCCTACCGATCGTGTTCATCTCCGGGACGTTCTTTCCGGTCCCGTCCTCATCGATCCTCGCGCAGATCGCGGAGTGGTTCCCGGTGCGTCACTTCATCGACGCGATGTTCACCGCCTTCGATCCGGCGCACCAGTCCACAGGTGGCTTCAACGGCACCGATCTCCTGATCATGGCCGCGTGGGGCCTGGGGGCGGTGGTGATCTCCGCGTTCCGCTTTCGCTGGGAGCCCCGCAAGAGCTGAGCAGCGCTCCGGGTGCTACGCGGAGGCCCCACCCGACTCGTTCTGCGTCTGCAGTCCGGCTAGGATCAGCGCGTCGTCGAGCCTCGTCCCTCCGTAGCGGCCCCGCGCGGTGATGATGTTGACAAGGTTGTCGACGCGCCATACGACGGTGATCTCGACCGCCTGGAGCCCGCCGGATGTGGTCCGCACCACGCTGATGGAATGCGCCTCGTCGCCGAGTGGCCCCGTGGACGCGGGAACGGCGCCCGGGGTTGCGTCGAGCTGCCGCACGTTGGCGGCGTACGCGCTCGCCGCGCCGCCGGCCGCGGCGAACCGCTCGACCGTCGCAACGATGTCGATCGGACCATTGCTCGTGCTGAAATCAACCGATCGCTGGTACTCGACGCGTGCGGCTGACCGGAGCCCGCACGTGGTCAGCGCGGCCGCGAGCGTGACGTCGCCGTCAGCTAGCGCCGTGGCGTCATAGTGCGCGGCCACGCTGGTCACCGTGAAGTCCGGCACGGCGAGTTGATCGAGCGTGACCAGGTAGTGGAGTGGGTCACCGGCGGCGGGTGACGGTGCGTCACTGCCGCACGCGGCCAGTCCGGCCACCGATATGAGCAGGGCGATGCGCGCTCCCCACCCACCCACGGGGTGCATCGCCGCTACTCGTGTCGCAGCGCGCTGAGCACCGAGGTTCGCACGGCTCTGCGCGCTGGACCGATCGTGGCGACCACCGACGAAAGGACGACGACGAGGATCAGGACGACCACGGTCTCGGCAGGGAAGATGAAGCCCGGAGCGAACGTTGACGTGCTGCTTGCCTGGAGCATGGGCACGGCGATGAGGCAACCGGCCGCGACGCCGATCAGCGTCGCCGCGCCCGCGAGGAGCCCTGCCTCGGTGAGCACCCGGCGCATCGCCTGGCGGCTCCCGAGCCCGACCGCACGGAGCAGCGCCAGCTCTCGGGTGCCCTGGCGGACGTTGACGAGCAGGGTGTTCAACACCGCGAGCATCGCGATGATCACCGAGATGATCGCGACCGCGAGCACCAGTCCGATCGAGTGCTGCAGGGCGTCGCGGGCGTCAGCCTCGATGGCGCTCACCTGGACGGCCTGCATCCCGTAGCTCGCGGCCGTGGCGTCGATGGGAGCGTCGGATCCCTGGGTGGTGATCACCATGTCGTCGAACCCGTCGACCGCCGGCCCGAAGTACGCGCGTGCGAGGTCGTCGGCCATGACGAGGCTCTCACCTCCGTCGCCGGCCGGAAACGAGTGGCTTACCACGCCGACGATCGTGAAGTACACGACGCCCTTCTGGGTCTGTACCGGGAGCTGCGAGCCGAGAGCCCAGCCCGCCGCGGCGGCGAGCCCGGCGGGCTCGAGAAAGCTCGGGCCGTTCTCGAGGGCGGACAGCGCGGCCGCCCGGTCACCGGAGATGACGTCAAGGCCGCCAAGCGAGCTGTACGCGCCTGGGTCGATCGCGGCGACGCCTTCGGAGGCGCCGGCGACGGTCTCCGACAGGAACCGAAGTGGCGTCGCTCGTGAGACACCCGGGCTGGTCTCGACTGCCGCCTCGACCTGGTCGTCCTGCGTGACCGGGCTGGTCATGAGCACATTGCCGGCGAAGAGGTGCGAGACCCATGCGTCGCTGGCGGTGAGTGCCCCGGCGCTGAGCGCGCTGACGCCCACGGCAGTGGCCACGGCGATGGCGAGACCCGCGGTCGTCATGGCAGTCCGGTTCCGCGCCCGGATGAGATGAGCGGCTCCGGGCCGCGCCCCGCTGACCACCGGAGCGATGGCCATGGCGATGAGGCTGATGATCAGCGGTGCGATCAGCGGCAGGGCGAGCACGAGCCCGAGGAGGAGGGCGACGACGCCGAGGGCGACCAGCCCGCTGGCGCTGCTCAGAAAGCACAACGCCGCGATGAGCAGCAGGACCGGGCTCGCGGTCCGAATCATCACCCCGGCGTGCTGATGCTCGCCGATCGGATGGGGACGCAGGGCGTCGAGGATCGGGATGCGCGCCGCCGCGAAGAGCGGGAGCAGACCGCCGATCAGCGCGGCCCCGAGCCCGGCGGCAGTCGCCGCGAGCACCTGACCCACCTGGGGCGCCAACGAGGGCGCGGCGAGATCGGCGGGGGAGAGGCTGCTGTTGAAGATCGCACCGAGCGCCAGGCCTGCGGCGATGCCGACCGGTACACCGGCAGCGGCCACGGTGGCGACTTCCATGGCGAACAGCCGGAACACCTGACGCGAGGACGCGCCGGCGGCGCGGAGCAATCCGATCTCGCGACGGCGCTCGTACGCTGCCAGAGCGGCGCTGTTGGCGGTCACCCCGGCGCCCACGATCAGGCTCAACACCGTGGCGAGGATGAGGAGGGGTTGGAGATCCTGCAGTGGTGCGGATGCGCCCGCGCGGGGATCGTAGGTGGTCACCGCCGATCCGAACTTGGCGTGCACCTCGGCCGACACCGCCGTGACGGTGGCGCCGGGCGCGAAGCGCAGGGCCACCAGTGGCGTGTGCAGACCGAGCCCGAACGGGCCGAGCATGGCGGCGTCGTCGACAAAGACCGCGTCGCGGGTGAAGGAGGGCCCACCACTCGTCCCCGAGGTGAATCCGACGACCTGGAACAGATCGGGACCCGTGCCGGTGATCATCTGGATCTTCTGGCCGATCTTGATCGGGCTGCCGAATCCGCCGGTCAGCGTCGTGCTCAACCCTTCATCGATGGCCACCTCCGAGGTGCTCCCCGGGAGCGGCAGCCGTCCGGCCACCACCGAGACGCTGCGGAGCGCCGCGCTCGAGTCCTGGAGCCCCACCAGGGTCACGGTGGCGCCCTGGAGGCTGCCGCCCGCCGGGCCGGCATTCACCCGTTTCTCGTAGAGGGGCACCGCCTGCGCCACCCCCGGCAGATCCGTGAGCGTCGTGATCTGCTCCGGGGCGAGCCCCGTACCGCTGTCGACGCGGACGTCGAGCGAGGAGGCGCCCGCCTGCTGCAATTGGGCTTCGCCCGCCTGCACGGTGAGACCCTGGATCGCGATCTGGACCGCGAGGACTACGGCGATGCCGAGTGCCACGGCGCTCGCCGTGAGTACGCTCCGCAGCGGGCGCGCCCTGATGGCGCGGACCGCCAGCAACCAGAGATCGCTCACAGTTCCAGCTTGGCGAGCCTGCTCACGAGAGTCGACGGGTCCGGCATCGCGTCCGGCGCCTGTCCGGCGTGGCTCAGGGCGACGTCGTCGATGACCTCGCCGTCACGCATGATCAGCACCCGGTCGGCATAGGCGGCGACCCGGGCGTCGTGGGTCACCAGCACGGCTGTCTGACGCTCCTGCCGGCAGAGCCGGGTCAGGAGCGCCATGACCTCGTGGCCGCTCGTCCAGTCGAGGTTGCCGGTCGGCTCGTCCGCGAGGAGCAGGGACGGCGATGCGGCCAGGGCGCGCGCGAGGGCGACCCGCTGCTGCTCTCCACCGGAGATCTCCTCAGGACCGTGCCCCTGGAGGCCGTGGAGGTTGAGCTGCTCCATGAGCGCGTCCACCCGGTCGCCGATGACCTGCCGCGGGAGCTTCCGGCGGAGCCGTCCCGGTGCCTCGTTGCGCAGGCGCAGGGGCAGCGCGATGTTCTCGGCGGCGGTCAGCGTGGGGAGGAGGTTGAAGAACTGGAAGACCACGCCGATGTGGTCGCGCCGGAATGCCGACCGCTGCTCGTCCTCGAGGGCGTAGACGTCGATGCCCTGGATCGTCACCGACCCGCTGTCGGGGGGCTCGAGGCCGCCGAGCATGTGGAGCAGCGTGCTCTTCCCGCACCCGCTCGGACCCATGATCGCCACGAAGTCGCCGGCGCCGACGGTCAGGGACAGACCGCGGATCGCCTCGCGCGGCGGACGGCTCACCCGGTACACCTTGTGGAGACCTGAGGCGACGACGATGCTGCCATCGAGGTCGCCGGCGGACGCTTCGACGGTGCTGAGCTGAGTCAGAGTGCTGGCCCTCTAGAAGTTCAGGAACGCTTCGAGGATGGATTCGATCGTGTTGGGGAACAGGCCTTCGTACTGATCCACGGGCGGTGCGGGAAGGTTCTGGGGCAGGCTGCCGGCCGGGACGACCACCGGGGTGGCCGTCGGGACCGGCGTGACCGCCGGCGTCATGTTGGCCCCGGCGGCGGCGGGCGGCTGGGGTGCCGGAGAGTTGCGCGAGACCGGGTGGGGCGATGGCGTCCTGTGCGGCGGGGGCGGCGGCGCCGAGCCCACCTGGGCGAACTCCTCGCTGAACATCCAGACGTTCTGCTCGCTGCCGACCCCGGTCCAGAACACGCCGGGGGCGCTCTCGTCTGAACCGACACCCATCTCGGTGTAGTGGGAGTCGAGGATGTTGGATCGGTGGTCGCTGCTGTTCATGAACGCGCTGTTGATGTAGGAGGCGGGGTCGCCCGCGCCCGACTCCCAGCCGATGTTCTCACCGGCCGACGCGTAGTGGACGCCGAACGCCTGCATCATCGAGAACACGTACTCACCGCAACCGAGAATCGGGTGGGCGAAGTAGTTGCGCCTGATCATGTCGTCCGAACGGCCGTAGACCTGGACGCCCCTGCAGTTGTAGGGAGCCCCCTCACCGATGTTCTGGAGGGTCCCGCTGAAAGCGAGGGAGTGCACGCCGTTGCTCGTGCGGTCCTGGTTGGTGAGCGAGAAGAGCTGCGAGTCCTCGCCGCCGTTGGCGCTTGCCACGGCGGCGCTCCCCGCCAGGTGGGCCACTGCGAGGCCGCCCGCGGCCAGCAGCGCGGCCGTGACGGCGACCGGGCGAACGGCTCGCTGGAGGCGGCTCGGACCGCAGGGCATCTCCTCGACGATGCCCGTTGTCGCGCGCACCGCCGCCGCGGTTCGCAGCAAGTCGTCCCACGCCGAGGGCAGCGGCCGACGTTCCATGCGGCGTTCCTTCTCGTGATTGACGCCCGGATATGACCGACATGTTCCGGCCGGTCCTTATCAAACCTCCTCAGAACCCCTGGGACGCTGCTTCGACAGGATCGTTGCACCGTTCGTCGTGCATCCCGGGGATGCTTGATCCAGCCTCCGGGCAGGTATCCCAACGATTCACACGAGGTGGTTTGAGCTCTCATGTCGTTGCTCGACCGAGTGCAGCGGAAGGCAGAGGGGACGTCTCCTCCGACCTCCGCCCCAAGCGCCCCATCGCCGCCGGCTCCATCGGGAGCCCCCGATCGCCCCGCCGACGACGGAGCGGATCGATTCCCGCCCGCAGGCTGGCAGAACCGGCCTGCTGTGGCGCCGGCCCCGGCGACGGCCGCCCCGGCGCCCGCCCCTCGACCCTACGAGCCGGAGCGACCCGCGCCCGCCGCTGAGCCGCAGCGTGCCCCGACGCTGCTGACCCGTGCCGGCGGCGTGTCGCGCCCCGGCCTGAGCAAGATGGGGGGCCACGTCAACACCCATGTCGCGCTGCGCGGCAAGGTGCACCAGCGCCTCGTCGAGGAGCTGGCTCAGGGTACCGACTCGGTGCCGCCGGAGATCGTGCGCCAGCGCATCGCCGAGCTGCTCAACGATGTGATCACCGAGCAGAACATCACCATGAGCCGGCCGGACCGGTTGCGACTCGTCGAGATCCTGATCAACGACGTGCTCGGTCTCGGACCGCTCGAGGAGCTCCTCGCCAGCGAGGACATCACCGAAATCATGATCAACAGCCACAAGCAGATCTACGTCGAGCAGCGCGGCAAGCTCACGCTGAGCCCGGTCACGTTCGAGAGCGATCAACAGCTGATGCAGGTTATCGACAGGATCGTCAGCAGCATCGGGCGGCGCGTGGACGAGTCCTCGCCGATGGTCGATGCGCGGCTCAAGGACGGATCCCGCGTGAACGTGATCATTCCGCCGCTGTCGCTGCGCGGTCCCACCATGACCATTCGTAAGTTCGCCAAGGAAGCCCTCACCATCAGCGACCTCATCAAGTACGGGTCGATCACCGACGACATGGTGCGTTTCCTTCGCGCGTGCGTTCGCGGGAAGATGAACGTGGTGGTGAGCGGCGGCACCGGGTCGGGAAAGACGACCACGCTCAACATCCTGAGCAGCTTCATCCCCGAGGACGAGCGCATCGTCACCATCGAGGACGCGGCCGAACTCCAGCTCCGTCAGGAGCATGTCGTGACCCTCGAGACCCGGCCTGCCAACGTGGAAGGGCGTGGGCGTGTCTCGATCCGCGACCTGGTCATCAACTCGTTGCGCATGCGGCCGGATCGCATCGTCGTCGGTGAGTGCCGTGGAGGTGAGGCGCTGGACATGCTCCAGGCGATGAACACCGGCCACGACGGATCGCTGACGACCCTGCACGCGAACAACGCGCACGACTGCATCAGCCGCCTCGAAACCCTGGTGCTCATGGCCGGCGCGGAGCTGCCCTCTCGCGCCATCCGCGAGCAGATCGGCTCGGCGGTCCAGGTCATCGTGCAGCAGTCTCGACTGCGAGACGGAACGCGCAAGATCGTGAGCATCACCGAGGTGCTCGGCTGCGTGAACAACGAGGTGAAGCTGCAGGACATCTTCACCTACAAGCAGGTCGGCGTCGACGAGGAGGGCAAGGTGGTCGGCTCGTACATGCCGACCGGGGTGCTCCCCACCTTCCTCGATCACCTGACCACCTCGGGCGAGGAGCTGTCCGAGGAAGTCTTCCAGCCGATCCACGTCATGGACGGGATCGGCTCCGCCTGACGCGACGGGGCGCGCTCCCTAAGGGTTGGACGACACGCGCTGATAGGTGAACACGTCACCGACGCCGTCGTTCTCGATCAAGGTGTTGCCGGCGCAGGTGTATCCGAGGCTCTCGTAGCTCGCCTGCGGGAATGGCTGGTAGCGGCCTCCGTTGACCGAGAACGTCGAGTGGTCGCCGGAGGCGTCGATCGGTTCCACGGTCTCACGTCCGTTCAGGAACACGACCGGTGAGGTGAGGGTGCCGCCGGTGCGCAGGACGACGCGGTAGCCGTGCGCGGTGCCCGCCAGCGCGGTGCCGGCAAGATCCTCCACCACCGTGCCGTTGCTGAAGTAATGATCCAGTTCGCCGGCGCCGCCGGTGATGCTGACGGACACGACGCCTCGTGGCGTGTTGAACGGGATCACGAGCGTGGCCCTGAGGACTCGCCACGTGCCCACAGTGCACGTGTCGCCGATTGCCGGGGCGTCGGTCGGCATGGGCGTCGGCGCCGGTGTGCTCGCGGTTGTCGGCACGGATGCGACGCTCGCCACCGGGGCAGTGCCCGCACCGCAGGCCGCGACCAGTGGCAGTGCCACCACCGCGGCGCCGGCGGCAAGGGCTCGCAGCGCTGTTATGCGACCCCGCTGAGGTGACCGTTCTTCTCGGATGCGACGCCGACCTGGCGACGGTCCGGGAAGAGCTGCTGGAGACGCGGTGGGAGCGGGACGCCCATGTCGAAGAGCCGGTCGATGATCCGCGGCCGGATGCCCGTCGGCTCGAAGTCGCCGATGATCTTTCCGGTCGAGGGATCCGCGCCGCGCGACTCGAACTTGAAGATCTCCTGCACGGTGATCATCTCGCCCTCCATCCCGATGACCTCGGTGACGGAGACGACCTTGCGCGAGCCGTCCTTGAGGCGGTTCAGCTGGATGATCAGGTTGATCGCCCCGGCGATCTGCTGGCGGATCGCCTTGAGGGGCAGATCCAGTCCGGCCATGAGTACCAACGTCTCGAGCCTCGACAGAGTCTCGCGCGGGCTGTTTGCGTGGATGGTGGTCAGCGAGCCGTCGTGACCGGTGTTCATCGCCTGGAGCATGTCCAGCGCTTCACCGCCACGGCACTCTCCGACGACGATGCGATCCGGCCGCATGCGCAGGGAGTTGATCACCAGCTCGCGAATCGCGATACGACCCTCGCCGTTGACGTCCGCGGGACGTGCCTCGAGACGGCACACGTGCTCCTGGTGCAACTGCAACTCGGCGGCATCCTCGATGGTGACGATGCGTTCGTCGATGGGGATGAAACCCGAGCAGACGTTGAGGAGTGTCGTCTTACCGGTACCGGTCCCGCCGGAGACCAGGATGTTGGCTCTGGCGAGCACGCACGCCTGGATGAAGGCGGCGGCCTCCTGCGTGAGTGTGCCGAACCCGATGAGGTCGGAGACCTGGTACGGGTCCTTGCTGAACTTACGAATGGTGAGGATCGGTCCGTCGAGCGCGACCGGCGGAATGGCCGCGTTGACGCGGGATCCGTCGAGCAGGCGCGCATCCATGAGCGGTGTGCGCGTGTCGATCCGGCGGCCGACGGCGGCGCCGATCGTGTCGATCACCCGCATCAGGTGAGCCTCGTCGTCGAACCGGATGTCGGTGAGGAGGATCTTGCCCTTGCGTTCCACGTAGACCATCTCTGGTCCGTTGACCATGATCTCGGTCAGGCTGTCGTCATCGACAAGTGGACGCAGTGGGCCGAGAGCTTCGAGATACCGGCTGTCGAGCTTCTGCGGGACGGCTGCCATGCTCACGTGAAGATGCTCCTTGGATTTCGGACGGAGTGCGGTTCCGCGCCGATTGTGTGCGCGACGGCGTGGCGTTCCATCGGGAGCAACCGGTTCGATACACGTTCGATTCCGGCAGCGTTCCAGACATCCACGACTCGTTAAGTCGTACGGGTACGATCAGGTCGCTGTGATAAGTGCAGGGATGGTGGCGACAGCGGGGGGAGCCTCGACCCAGGACGACGAATGGTTCGGAGAGGGGAGTGCCTTCGACTCCGGTGAAGACCTCGCCGCCGCGCTCTTCGCCCTCGCGGGCACGACGCGCGGCGCGACCACGGCGGTTGCGCAGCCCGAGATCATCTGGCCGGAGCCGGTCCCCGCGGCCGACCCCGTTTTCGAGGAGGTTCAGCGGCCCGCCGGGCTCGAAGGAGCCAGGCGTCCCGGGTCCCAGTACGGGTCGAGAGCGACGAGCGCCTCCCCCGGAAGCTGGTCGGTTCGCTCCCCCGGCGAGCAGCTGCTCCCTCCCAAGGTGTCCGGTCGAAGCGGCTGGACGATCCGCAACAGCGTCGCCGTGCTGCACCGGACCGAGGATGCGATCGCCCGGCTCCGCGAGGATGCGGTGGCCATGGCGTTCCTCGCTGCGGCCGAAGCATGCGGCCGTGGACGTCCCGCATCGCTGGAACGTCGCCGCCACCCACGATAGCCGGCTTCAGCGCTCGTACTGGCGGAGCCGTTCCTCGACCTGGGAGCTGGTGAGCGAGGTTGGGCCTGCGGCGGCGCCTCTGGCGGTGCCGGGCGCAGCTGTCGCGGGAGCGGATGCCCTCGTCGCCGCCGGCGAATCGCCCTCCGACCGGACGGCTCCCTCGAGCTCGCGGCGCCGCATCATCGCGTAGACGTTGTCCAGGGTCGGGGCATGACCCTGGCGGAGCAGGGCGAGGACCGCCTCCGGGTCGATCGCGCCCGGAGCGGCGAGCGCGGCGGCACGCGCCGACTCGAGCGCGGCAGCCTGGGCCGCCTTCATCTCATGACGCGCGTGGCGAGCCATGCGGAGCAGTGCCAGGCAGATGATTCCCTCAACCACGGCGAGGCCGGCCAGGATCAGCACCGAGTGATCCTGGATCCAGCTCACCAACGGGCTGGTCACGCGGTCATGCCCCGCACAACCGCTCCGCGGCCTGCTGGTGCATCTCTCGTGCCATCGCCTGAATGGAGGCGGGGTCCTGGCCCTCGATGTGGAGCCCCCGGATGGTGTCGATGGTCGCGACGAAGTCGTCGATCGTCGATCGGGTTCTGCTGAGCAACGCGGTCACCGGAACCGCATTCGCCTCGCCGAGCCACACGATGCCGATCTGCACGAGCTCGCCGCGCACCTCGTCGAAGTCGACGTACTGGGAGCCCACGGGCTCGTCGCGATGGAAGAACCCCGATTCCCCGTCTTCGGCGGGCGCAGGTTCCAGCTCATCGCGCGCTGAGGCCGTGACCCCGGGCTGTTGCAGGTCCGGCGCACCGGGTCCCGCGCCCGCTGGGGACGTGGTCAGCCCCGCGGCGGCGTGGCTGTCCTCGTCGGGTTCGGCAAGCGGCCAGCTCCAGGGTCCGGGAGTCCGCAGCACCGGGACAAGCCGCGGTGTCTCGGAGGGGTGGGCATGTTCGCCTTCCGACGCCACAGGCTCCGCGACCTGGGAGCCTGTGGCGGTGTGGTCCTCGTCGCCTGCAGGCGCGGGGGCCTCGGTGTCCGGAGGCGGTGAGGCCGCGGTGTCCTGATCGGACTCGGCGTTCATGGGCTCTGTCTCGGAGGTCGCCTCGGGATGGTCGAGGTCGTCGCCGGTGGCCTCGTGCTCGAGCGTGTCTCCCGCCACTGCCTCCGTGTCCGCCTCGGGTTGGTCGCCCGTGTCACCCGCGACGTCGTGCGCTGCAGCCGCTTCGGGTGCGCCGGCGGGGTGCGCCTCGCCTCCGTCCACGACGTCGTCGAGCCACGACGAGGAGAGCCACGAATCAGGGGCAGCCTGAGGTGCGGGCTCGCCCGCTGCAGGGTCCGGCGACAGGAAGACGTAGGCGTGTCCCGCCTCGCCCGGCGCGAGGCCCGCCGGCTCGGCTGCCTTCGACACGGCGTCCTCCGTCGAAGGTGCAACGGCCTCGGCCTCGATGGGCTGCGCGGCGATGTCCTCGCCGGCAGAGGCAGAAGGCGCGTCGCCGGCAAGGGTCACGCCGGCAACCGTGCCGTCTGGAGCCGCTGGGGCCGGGTCCGGCGTCTCGACGGCCGCACGACCGTCATCGTCGTGGCGCGCCGGCGACCAGGTCGGTGCCTGAGTGTCATCTGTTCCGGCTTCGGGGGCCTCCGGTGGCGCCGTGTCGACGACCGCATGAGATCGAAGCCAGGGGGGCTGCGGCTCGGCATTGGGCTGGCGGACGCTCCAGCCCGCGAACGTGGCCGCATCGGCGTCACCGGACACGTTCGACGCGTCGGCAATCGCGGCAGCCACCTCCTCGGCGGCGCGACGATCGGCCCGCGATTTGCGCGATCTGCCGAACCAGCGCGATCGCTTCGATTTCAGTGTCGGCTGCGCCGCCTCCGGCGCGGGCGGGGGTGGCGGAGGCGTGTCATCCGCTCCGGCCGCGGCCCTGTCATCGGGTGGCGGCGGAGGTGGCGTGGACGCAACAGCCGCTGCTTCCTCCGGCTGCGCGTCGTAGGCGGTCACGGAGAGGTCGGCGGCGGCATCGGTGCCCGCGGATGGAGCGGTAGTGACGAACCCCCATGGGGCGGCGGGTGCCGCCGGGGCACCGGCGTCGTACTCGGCGGCGGCTTCCACCGGCGCGCCAGGCTCGTCGACGACAGCGACCGGAAGGGTCACCTCGGGCTGGTCGACCGCCGCCGGTTCCACGGCCGCCGCGGGCGCTTCCGCCGGAGCCGCGACCTCGAAGAACGCATGCGCGCTCGGAGGTTTCGCGGTCGTTTCCGCGGCGAGCGGGCGGGGCTTGCGCTCCATGACGGTGAGCCGCCCCCTCGCCTGTGACAGGAGCGAGCGCAGACGCTCCGGTGACGCGACCGCGGATCGCTGCGTCTCGGAGTAGACGGCAACGAGACCGCCGCGGCTGAAGAGTGCGATACCGCGCACGGGGGCATCGATGACGAGGACCCGATCGAGACCGTCTGCGCGGAACGCCGCGAGCATCGAGGCCGGATCGAGCCATGAGAGCTCGACGCCGCTCACCGCCAGCGGCAACCGCCAGAGCATGGTGAGTGCTTCAGCCACCCTGGGGTCGTCGAGCGCGAACCCGGCGAGCGAGCCCTTGGTTGCCCCGAGGAGCGCCATCCCGGCGGTCTCGCCCCTGGCGTGGTCGTCACTGTCGATCCAGACCGCATCGATGAGGTCACCGCCGCTCACGACCGCAGCGGCACGCAGCTTCGCGCCGGTCAGGATCAGGATGGACGGAGGGAGATCGGCGAGGCGCTCGCTGAGACGCACCTCGTCGGGCGAGGCCTCGACCCAGAGCGGGCGCCCTCCGGGCAGGAGCGGGAAGTCCAGGAGGCCGAAGGGGAGGTCGGGCGAGTCGTCGACAGCGCTCCACCACTCGGGATCCTCGTCGGTGACGGGGTCGTCGGCGTACGAGCCGGCAAGGCGCACGAATGGTGCCGCAAGCTCGTCGATGGTGATCGAGAGGGTCTCGTGAGGTGACATCGCGCGCCGCCAGTCCGAGACGGTGAACACCCGGGGGAGCGCGGCCAGCAGCGCGTCGATCGCCGCTTCCCCTTCGATCTGTTCTTGATCGGTCTCGAACACAGCGTGGCTCGGCCGCCCGAACACGAGGTAGAGCGTCGCCTTGGCGCCGTCCCAGGAAATGTCGAACGCGCCACTCAGATAATCATCTTTGGCGCTGGCAAGCTGTCGCAGTAGCTTGACATGGGGCGCCGCGGTGGCCATGTGCGGATATTCTACGGTCGTGCCTGCAGAAGTCATCACGATTGCGTCGCTAAAAGGTGGTGTCGGAAAGACAACCAGCAGCTATGCGCTGTGCGCAGCCGCGGCCGCCGGTGGTCTCAAAGTCATCGCAATCGATCTCGATCCGACCGGCGGATTGAGCAATGCACTGGAGCGGGCCAAACGCGGCGTTACCGTCATCGATGTCCTCCATGGGCGCGTCTCCCTTCGAGATGCGCTGATCGATCATCCGCTTGGAATCCGTACTGTGGTGTCGCATCGCAGCCTCAATGATGAGTCACCTTCGAAAGAGCAGCTCGACGAGATGCTCGCGGAGGTTCGTGACGACTGCGACATCATCCTGCTGGACACGCACCCCCACGAACCGTCCCTGGTGGGGCCGATGGGGGCCGCGGACCGGATCGTGGTCCCGACCGCGCTCGACATCCTCTCCCTGCGGGCCGCTGCGCTCACCGTCGGGCTGGCTCAGCAGCTCGACGTGCTCGACCGGATTCGCGGAATCGTTGTCACGAACGCGAAACGACCGCTCTCGAGGATCACCGACTCGCTGCTCAACGGACTGACGCTGAGCGGCCTCGCCTTCGAGACGGTGCTGTGGTACTCGCCGGGCTGGGTTGTCGCCACCTCGGGGCGCGGTGAGCTTCCCGATCCGGAACTCCTGGCGGAGAGCAAGATGCTCCTGCGCGAGGTCGCGACGCGTCCCGCGCCGACAGAGGCGCTGCGTCAGTTCGTGGGGATGGCCCAGGGGAGACGGCCGAAACCGGCCGGTGCGGTCACTCCCTGATCCGCTGCCACCAGCTCTTGCGGTGCGGTCTGGGGGTCGGCAACGCCGGCGGTGCCGGCGGACTCGTCGGGGTCTGAGCTGCGCCGTCGACGTCGCCTTCGCCGTCGACCGGTGGCGGCGTGACGCGGGTCCGCTCCTCGACGAGTGCCCGCTCGGCTGCCAGGCGCGCGGCCTCGGCAGCGGCGCGCGCCGTCTCGGCGGCCACACGCGCCTCCTCCGCGAGGTCGATGCGGCGAAGCAGCGTCAGCCGCTCATCCTCGAGCGTGGTGACGCGCTGGGTCAGTGTCGAGATCTCCGCGAGGTATTCCGAATCACCGGCGACCATCGGGACGGTGAGATCGTCCTCCTCGGGATCCTGGATCCCTGACTTCAAGCTGGCTGCCTGCCTGTCGACCAGAGCGTCGAGAAAGGCCCACTGCTGGCGGAGCTCTTCCTCGGAGTGACGCGGGACAGAGCTCACCGCACCAGGGCGACCAGGCTCACCCCGTCGAGGGCGGCGAGCGCGGCCGTCAGCGCCTCCGGCGCCATCTGCGGGAGCACCTCGGCGTGAGGCAGCTCGAACGCGATATCGGCGGCAAAGCGGCGCGGCCGCGAGAGGGGATCGGGGCGGAGCAGGAACGCCGGTGAGTTGGCCTGCGCCGCCGGAAGCGCCGCGGTCAGCGTCTGCCGATCCGCGAGGACGCGCGTCTCATCCTGCGTGAACCCGGCAGCCAGCAGGCGCTCGCTCAGCGCCGTGCGATCACCGGTGTGCTGGCGGCGCTCGACCGTGGTCCAGGCGGCGACGAGCAGCGCCTCACGCTCCGAGAGCTCGCGGACGATCGCAGGGATGTGCGACTGACCGAGGTCCCGGGCGGCACGCAGACGTCGCGACCCGCAGACGACCTCGAACCTGTCGGAGCCGCGCCGGCGGAGGAGCAGGGGCTCGATGATGCCGCGAGAGGCGATGCTCGCCCGGAGCGCTGCGAGCGTCGCGGCGTCGACGTCGCTGCCTGGCCACCACGGACGGTCGTGGATGGCGTCGATGGCGATGCGCTCGACTCGAGATTCCGACGTGGGTGCGAGCCAGCGCGCCATCGGTCCCGACAGCGACGGTCCGTTGACCGGTGGTGCTGAACGCTCGCCGATCTCAGACATCGGCCGCAACCTGCTCTTCGCCCGCGATCTCACCGGCGAGCTCGCGGTAGGCGGCCGCCGCCTTGGAGGATGAGGCGTAGGCGGTGATCGGGATGCCGGCGAGCGAGGTCTCCTGCAGCTTCACCGTCGGGGTGATCACGGTCGCGAACACGCGGATGTTGGCAAGCTCGCAGAGACCGTCGAGGAGCTGGCGGCTGAAGCGGGTGCGCAGGTTGACGAAGGTGGGGACGATGCCGAGGATCGCCAGGTCCGGGTTGAGACGCCCGCGTACCAGGTGAACGGTGCGCAGCACCTCCTTGAGGCCGCGGATCGCGAATCCCGACATCTGGACGGGGATGAGGACGTCACCGGCCGCGGCGAGGGCGCTGATGGTCTGGAAGCCGAAGCTCGGCGGTGTGTCGAAGAGGACGTAGTCGAAGGTGGCACGGGTCCCATCACGGCGGAGCGCGTCGCGGAGCGCGAGCTCCCGGTCGATCGACGAGGCCAGCTCGCCCTCGACGGCCGACAGGTCCGGGGAAGCAGGGAGCACCCAGAGATTCGGCCAGCTCGTCTCGATGATCGCCGCCGCCGCCTCGACGTGACCGCCGATGACCGCGGCGATCCCGTGGCGCTCATCGTAGGGGTCGAGGCCGACGCCGCTGGTCAGGTTGGACTGCGGATCGCAATCCACGAGGAGCACGCGCTTACCTCGCTCGGCGAGCGCGGCGCCGAGGTTGATGACGGTCGTGGTCTTGCCCACGCCGCCCTTTCCGGAAACGCATGCAATGGATACGGTCACCTGAAACCTGCACGATAGTTTGCACTGCCACTGGATAGCCAACGCGGCTCGTGGCCGGATCCGCGTCCGGAGAGACGATGGCGGTCTGTGACCTGCGCGTCACGCGCGGTCCGAGTCCATCGCTCAGAACGCGTCAATACTTGCAAACGATGATGAATGCACAGAGTGCAGGGCATCACGGAGAGGTGGAACGTTTCCAGTTGCGGCGGGGGGAGATGTATCGAATCTCGTACACCGTGAGAACCCCGCAGCAGCGGCGAGTCACCCGGAGCCTCGCGGTCTTCGCCGGGTCCTCGAAGCGGCGGCTGTGGGACGGCCGTGAAGCGGTCTGCTACGAGTTCCAACGACCTCATGGGCGACCCCTCTCGCTGCTCCGCGGGCAGATTGTGGAGGCGCGGCCGGCAACGTTGAACGAACGTGGACAGCTGGTGCTCGTCGACGACTCCGGCCAGCGACGTCCGCTGCCTCGCAGCCTCTCCACCCGGAGCGCATGGTCGCCACCGCCCTGGTCAGCTGGCTAGGCCGGTCTCGTCGCTCCCGGTGGCGCTGCGCGACAGCCGCTCGTTGAGGCCTCGACGCTCGAACCGGTAACCGATGCCGGGGACGGCGTGGATGTACGTGGGCCGCGGTCCCGTGGGCTCGATCTTGCGGCGAAGGCGGTACACGTGCGCGTCGACACTGCGCAGATCGAGGTCCGCGCCCTGTCCCCAGACCTTCTGGATCATCTCGGAGCGCGAGATGACGCGTCCCGGTGAAGCCGAGAGGAGGGCCAGCAGATCGAACTCGGTCGGGGTGAGGTTGACCGACTCGCCGTCGCGGAGGACCTCGTGCCTGCCGATGTCGACGATGAGTCCGGGGAACTTGAGCCGTCCGGGCCGGACCTGTGACTGCGTGGTCCGCTGGCGGCGCAGCTTGGCGTTGACGCGGGCGGCGAGTTCACGGATCTCGAATGGTTTGGCGATGTAGTCATCGGCGCCGATCTCCAGCGCCACCACGACGTCGACCGTGTCGGTGCTTGCCGACAGGATGATGATCGGCACCTCGACGCCGGCTCCACGGAGGCGGCGGCAGACGTCCAGGCCGGGCATGCCCGGCAGGCTCAGGTCGAGGAGGATGAGGTCGACGTCGCTCTGCTCGGCGAGACGAAGGCCCTCGGCGCCGTCCTCGGCGAACTGCAGGCCGAAGCCGTGCTGCTGCGCCACGGTGGCGAGGATGTCTCGCATCGCCGGGTCATCGTCGATCACGAGCACGGTCGCCTCTGCCGGAGCCCGGACGACACCGTGACCCAGCGGCGCGAGGATCGATTCTGTGAATGTTGTCATCCGTTCCTCAACTTGGGTCGACCGTGTCAAACGTGCCCATTGGCGCAACGTAGCACCGTGCCTGCAGCGCGGCTTCCGTGGTTACGGACGCGTTGCCCGTCTTTACGCAACTGCAACCGCAGTGGGTCACTGTGCGCATCACACGTGCACCGGGAGCGCCACCACGAACGTGTTGCCGCGTGCGCGTGAGTTGTCGATCCAGATGCGTCCGCCCATGCGCTCGACGAGCTGCCGGGCGAGATAGAGACCGACACCGAATCCGCCCCGCTGACGGAGCAGCGGTGATTCGACCTGATAGAAGGATGCGAAGACGCGGTCGACGTCGCTGTCCGGGATGCGGCGGCCGTTGTCCCTGACCTCGACGTGCACCTTGTTGACGGCGCGGTACGTGGTGACCCGCACCGGCTCGGAGTCCGGGGAGAACTTCAGAGCATTGTCGATCAGGCATGCGATCACGAGTGCGAGACGTTCGTGATCGGCGAGCACGCGCTGGGCGTCGGGCGCGACGGTGATCGCGAATCGGTCGTGGTCGGCAGATTCGACGAATCGCGCGATGACCTCGCGGAACACGTTCTCGAGGTCGACGGCCGCGGTCTTGAGACGGATCTCGCCGGACTCGAGCTGCGCGATGCAGAGCAGGTTGTCGGTCAGTCGCGCCAGGTGCTCGGCTTCGAGGCGCAGTTCGTGCAAACCCTCGTCGCGCGCGTCCTGGGGCAGGCGGTCGCCGGCGTCGTGCATGAGCGTCAACCACGCCTTGATCTTGGTCAATGGTGTCCGCAACTCGTGGGACGCGAGCATCATGAACTCGCTCTTGATGCGATCGACCTCGCGCAACTCCGCGAAGGCGGCGTGCTCGAGCTCGATGGATCGGCGCACCTGGGCGTCGCGCTCGCCCACGAGCTCGCGGGCGAGCAGGTTGCTGCTCAAGGCGACCACGAAGAGGAGGAAGAGCCGCGACACCAGCGCATCGACCAGGGTGGTGTCGAGGGTGTGGTTGGCGACCTGGAATCCGACCACGAAATACGCGACCCCGGCGACGAACGCGCACGCCATGCTGCCCACGAGGCCGAAACGCAGGCTGCTCGCGATGACGACGATGAAGAAGGTGACGGCGAGGTCGGAGTTGTACCCGCCGGTCAGATAGACGAGACCGCTCGCGACGGCGAGGTCGAGGACGATGGTCGCCACCTGGAGGCGGCGTCCGGGGATGCGATTGGCGAGGAGCATGACCGTCGCCGCGAGGTTGAACACGCCCCAGGCGCCGAGCACGAGGTTGACCGCCGCGGTGGACTGGCCGGTGGCGAGGCCTGGGAAGTTGTTGGCCACGGCGGCGAAGATCAGCACCATCCAGCGGCTCAGCTCGATGGTCCGCTCGATTCCGGCCCTCCGGTCGCGCGCGGGCATGGCGGTGGACTCGCTGCGTGGCCGGCGGGTGGGCAGGCGGCCCGCCGGGCGGTCCGCCGGGCGGTCCGCCGCGTTGTTCATCGGGCGGGACGGCGCCGACTGCGTGAGCTCGCGGCTCACGGCCTCAGCCATGCTGGTCATGCTCGGGCATACGGTCGTTCATCGCCTCGCTCACTCAGTTGAGCCTACCGGCGCTTCACGTTCGCCTGACGAAGGTCTCGTAACGATGCCGCACCACCCACTGTTACAGGCGAACGCATGCATGCCTCGGTCCTGGAAACTTCAGGTCAGCCGTGTCGCTCCCACCGAACGTCGCTCTGCACCCGGATCGCCCGGATGAACTCGCCGCGGGCGCAACCGCCCTTCGGGACGGTCGCGTCGCCGACGCGATCGCCGCCTACGACCGCGCCCTGGAGCGACTCTCCCCCGACGGGTACCCCGAGCAGCGAGGCGCGGCACTGCTGGCCCGCGGTCTGGCGCACCAGCTGCTCGGCGACCAGCCCAAAGCCACGGCGGACGTGCTCGCCGCTCTGAACGCCTGGTCGCTCGCCCGGGCGGATTGGGCTTCGAGCGCGATGTCGGACCTTGCCGCCGCGCTGTCGGGCGCCGGCAACGGCGCCGCGGACGCGTACTGGCAGGCTGCCCTCCGCCTGGCGGAGCGCAGCGGCGATGTGGTGCTCCAGGCCGCCGTGGCCGGTGAATGGGGGCGTCACGCCGCTCGCGCCGGAGAGGCGGTGACCGCCGTCGCACTCCTCGAGAAATCGGCGGAGCTCGGCAGGCGGGCCGGCGATGACGGCATCGTCGCCAAGGCGCTGGTCAATCTCGCGCGCGTGGAGCTCGACGCGGGGCGGGGCGGCCACGCCATGCGCAACATCGGCGAGGCGCTCGCGCGGGATCAGCGCGGTGACCTCAGCGCCGCCACCGCGGGTTTGCTCATCGACGTCGCCGCCGGCGCCTTCCACTCCGGGGACACGGCTCACGCCGAGCTCTGCCTCGAGCAGGCGCTCTCGCTGAGCGGTTCCGACCGGCAGATACGTGAGCGAACGCTTGCAGCGCTCAGCGGGCTGGCCAGGGCGCGCAACGACTACGCGGTCGCGGCCCGGTACGGTGAGGAGCTGCTCGACAGCGCGCGCCGGAGTGGGGATCTGACCGTTGCCGCCGAGGCGCTGCACGACCTCGGGCGCATCGGGCTGGCGGCCGGTGCTTTCGAGGACGCGTCGCACCGGCTGACCGAGAGCGTCGTGATCGCGCGGAGCCTCGGGCTCGACCCCTTGGCGGCGTCCGGCTCGCGAGCGCTTGCCGAGGTCGCCATCCAGCGAGGCGCGCTGCTGCGCGCGCTCGGGTACGCGGAGCAGGCGGTGACCCTCTCCATGGGGCAGGACGACCTCGAAGCCTGCGCAGTGACGCTGCTCCTGGTCGGTGCGGAGGCGGGGAGAGCGGGCCTCGACGACGTTGCCAGACCCGCCAATGAAGGCGCGGCCGAGATCTACCGCCTGCTCGATCGTGATGACCTCGCCCAGGTGCTCACCGGTGGATCGCCGCTCCCGCAGGACGCCGGCCAAGCGCGGACAGACCGCCTCGAAGCGGGCCTGGAGGCCGCGCGATCACTCATCGACCCCACCAGACCGGGTGAGCCGCGCTGACGGCCGTCAGCAGTCCGGGACGCCGGGGGGCGGGATGACCAGCGCACTGCTCGGCGGCACGGTACCGCTCGGCGGTGATGACATGACGAGGCTCATGCTCCTGGGGTCGTAGCAGTTGACCGTCCAGCCGAGGACGTGCAGCGCCGCCGCCTCGCGAGCATCCGACGGCAGGATCGCGTGATGAATGTTCTCGCTGCTGAGGACGTGAACCCAGTTGGGGTCGAGCTGATCGATGGCATCGTAGAGCTTGAGGGCGTCGTTGCCGAAGACCGCCGTCTCGTCGTAGAGGAATACGACCCGGCCCGAGGGGAAGCGGTAGGCGAGGTACCCGCCCCAGGTATCGGTGGTGTAGAGCCTCTCCCCCGGGAATGCGGCGCCGGCGTACGTCGCGGCCGCCTCCGGGTACGTGCTCGCCTGGTAGGCGGCTGCTGCTGACACGCTCAGCCGCGGCACCAATGCCACGGCCATCGCCGCCGTCATCACGATGAGGATCGCGCTGGTCGCGGCGGGGTGCAGGTGACGCGTCCCCTGTGGGGGGATGCGTGGCGCCACGTGCACCGTCCACGCCCGCGCTCCGTGGATTGCGAGTTGCGGCGTCATGAAGACCGCGAGGAGCCCGAGGTTCTCCTGGGCGAAGAGCGTCGCGATGAGCAAACCGAACCCGGTGACCGCGCTGAATCGATCGGGACCGCCCGAGATGCTCCAGAGCACGATGACGAGCACCACCTCGGCCTCGAAGAGCCGGGCCCACCACTCGTGGAAGTTCGGAGAGCCGAACCCCGCCATGCCCTGGGCGACGCCGGGATCGAAGACACCGGAGACGATCGAGGCGTAGATCCCAGGGCCGTCCGGGTTGGCGAGCGCGGCAACTCCGCTGATCACGAGCGCGAGGGCCAGCTGGCGCCGGCGCATCGTGCTCGTCGCTTCCGGCATGCGGATGAGCAGCAGGGCGGCAAGCGCGATCAGGAGGCCGGCCGCGAACCCGGTGTCCATGTTGGCCCAGAGCAGGAAGAGCGGCGGGAGCCCCCAGACCGCGGCGGTGTGGCCCTCGCGCCACCGGCTGATGATGAAGAGCACGACCGCGACGCCGAGCACCGAGATCGTCGCGCTGGTCACGCCGGCCATGCTGTTGAGGACCAGCCCGGTGATCACCATCGCAAGGGCGAGCCACGGCCCGGTAAGACGCATGGACCGTGGCACGGAGAGTGCCGCCAGCACCACGGCTGCGACGGCCACCAGCCCCATCACCAGCGACGCGAGCCCGGCGCCGCCGGCGCCGACGAGCCCCGCCAGGGTCACCTCGTAGAGCCACTGCCGGCCGACCCACGCATGTACCGCGGGCAGGAAGCTGAAGGGCTCGTGGGCCGGGATGCCGCTTGTGGTGATGAGACGTCCGAGTGCGAGGTGCCACCACACGTCCGTGTTGCTGAAGGGCTGGACGGTGAGGATCAGCACCACGATCGCCGCGGCGGCGATCCATGCGAGGCGGCGTGCCGTCGCGCGGCGATCCTCCGCCGCACCCGCGATGACCAGGAGGTCGGGGCGCTTCACTGGTTCTGCACTCCGGGGTTCGGCGTCGCCTTCGCCTGCCGGGCGCAGACGCTGCCGGGCGCCCAGTCGGGCACCGGCGGGAGGTGCAGCGACGCCAGCTTGTCGGTGGGCACGAACGCGACGCTGAGGCCGTCCTGATACACCTTGGTCCAACCGGCAGCGTGCTCCATCACGTCGGCGAGCGGCGTGTTGTTGTCGTAGAGGACGATGTCGGTGCCGGCGTTTCGGATGACCGCATCCCAACCCGGCGTGACCGTCTCGACCCTTGCGTAGGTGAGGAGCATCTGGTCGCCCATCAGCGCGGCATCACCGAAGATGAACACCTTGTCGCCATGGGAGGACAGCGCGTACGCGAGATACCCTCCCTCGCCGTACTGGTTGAAGATCTTCAGCGGCTGCGGTGCCTCGGACAGCCACTGCGCCGCACACACGGGGAACTCCTGCGCGTAGGTGAGCGAGTACGGCTGCAACTGCATCTTCGGCACCAGCCAGGCCACGTAGACGCCACCCAGGCCTGCCAGGAGCAGCGTGCACGCGGTGAGCCGGAAGAGCAGCGGTGGTTGCACCCGCGTCCGGGTTCGCGCCGCGGCCGGCGCGCGGCGCAGACGCCGCAGCGCGGCGCGGAGTCGTGGTGTCGCGAGTGCGAGCTGATCGATGTAGACGGGAGTGGCCGCGGCGACGATCAGCTCGATATGCCGTGCCGACTGCAGCGAGAGTGTCGTCGTCACGAGCACCAGCGCGACATCCCGAGCGCGAATGCGCCGGTTGAACACGATGAGCATGGCGAGGCTGAGCAGCATCACGCCGTAGACCAGCACCTCCCAGTCGTGGAAGCTCGGCGAGAACCACTCCTCGATGAGCGACTGCTGCGCGCTCGACGCCTGAGTGCCCGCCGCGTAGAACAGGATGCCCGGCCCGTTGAGGTTGATCATGCTCACCGCAGTGCATGCGAGCAGCACGTACAGGACTGGGAGCAGGCGCGAGCGGAGCGCGGGATCCGGCATGTGCAGCCGCTCACCGATGAGCTCCGCGATGAGGATCACCGCCATGAAGCCGAGGCCGATGACGAACTCTCCGTGCAGGTTGCTCCAGAGGACGAAGAGCGGCACCAGCAGCCACATGGCCTTCCCGCCTTTGACGAGATGGCGCTCGACGAGGAACAGCGTCAACGCCGAGAACGCGAAGGTGATCATCTGGACACGTGGTCCCCAGATGGGGAATCCGGCCACCACGGCGATGAGCATGCCGAGACCGAGGACGCCGCGACCCGGATGCCGGAGGCGTGCCTTCTGCATGACGGCGAGCAGACCGAGCCAGGTCACCGCCGAGAGGATCAGCACGATGAGTCCGAGACCGCCGATTGCATACTCGACGGCGAAGAAGACCTCGTTCAACCACTCGTGCATCGTCCAGTGATGGTTCGCGACCGTGTAGGTGAACGGGTCGTTGCCGAGCAGTCCGCCGTGCTGGATGATCAACTGACCGGCGCGCAGATGCCACCAGAAATCCGGATCCTGGATGCTTCGCGTCACCGGCAGCGCCATGATGACGAGCACGGCGGCGATGAAGAGTCCGCTCGGCGCCGTCATCGAATCGAGGCGCGCACGGAATCCGCTCCGCTGTTCGTGCACCGCCTCAGCCGCCACGCTGCCCATCACGCCGCCCGCCACCTGTCCGTCAGACCTGCGATGCTCCCGAGATCACGCGGGCCGCTACTGCGGGGCCCGGTTGTTCGAGCCCGACCGACGACCAGAGCATCTTGAGCAGATGCGCAAACTCGAAGGGCTTGCCCATGTATGTGATCCCGCCGAGATCCATGACAGCTTGAATGTCTTCGTCGAAGCACCGCGCGGTGAGCAGGATGATCGGGCACGTGGCGGTCTTCGCCTGGGCCCGGAGCTCACGGCACACCGAGAGGCCGCTCAAGCGCGGCATCATCACGTCGCAGACCACGGCATCAGGAAGCCAGCCCTTGATGACGATCTCGAGGGCCTCCATGCCGTCCTCGGCGCAGCGGACGTCGAACCCGTCACTCGCGAGCCGCAACTCGAGGAGACGGCGCAATGAGTCGTCATCTTCCGCGATGAGAATGCGAGGTGGGTCGCCGTGCGTCATGAGACTGTTCATTTCCTGAGGCGGTGGGTTCGACTGCGATTGGTTATACGCTGGGCGCAACTGACGGCTCGTTGTGCAACAGGCCTGTCACAGCCATTTGTGAAGTACGGGCAGGGTGCGACTCTGCGGTGACATGATGCAGGTGGTGAGCGAAGTCGAAGCGGCCCCCACCATGAACCCATCGGCGCTGTCCGGTGTCCGATTCCTGGTGACCAAGCGCATCGAAGACCTCGATGCGACCGCCGCGGCGCTCGACGACGAGCTGTCCGCGGTGGCTGTGCGCCTGCAGGAGTTGCGCACCGCGCAGCACGAGGCCGAGGGGCGCTGGGGCGCCCTGCTGAGCGTGCTGCCGGCCGGCGACGTCGAGGAGATCGACGGCGCGTTCCGCACCCTCGCCAAGATTCGCGCCGATCTGGCCGCCACCGAGGAGCGCCAGGTCGAGCTCGGCACCCGGCTCACCGGCATCCGCGCCGAGCAGGAGGTGCTCCGAGCCGTCTATCGGAGCCTCGATGACCTTCTCGCCGCCAATGCCGGACCGACCAACGGGACCACCCGGCTCCGCGATGCCTCCCGTCAGGTCTTCCAGATCATTGAGGAGGAGCGGATGCGGATCGCCCGGGACATGCACGACGGGCCCGCGCAGTCCATGGCGAACCTCGTGCTTCAGGCCGAGATCATCGAGCGGCTCATCGCCCGCGACCCCAAGATGGTGGTCAGCGAGCTGGCCGACTTCAAGAACGGTGTCCGCAGCGTTCTCGACGACACCCGGCGCCTGATCTTCGATCTCCGGCCGATGACGCTCGACGACCTCGGCCTGGTGCCGACGCTGCGCAAGTTCGTCGCCGAGTTCGGGGAGCGCAACTCCGTGAACGCGCACCTGCGTGTCGTCGGCGAGGAGATTCGCATGGGCGGGGGGCTGGAGCAGACGCTGTTCCGCATCGTCCAGGAGGCGCTCAACAACGCGCGCAAGCACGCCAAGGCTTCGAATGTCGAGGTGGTCATCACCTTTCTGCCGAAGCAGGTCAGCGCCGTCGTCCGTGACGACGGCGTGGGCATGGACGTCGAGGCGACCGACGCGACGGTCGACCGGACTCGCCATTTCGGGCTCGAGACCATGCGCGAGCGCGCCGAAGGCGGCCACGGGAAGCTGGAGATCAGGTCTCAGATCGGCAAGGGCACGGAGGTCCGGGCGACATTCGATCTCTGAAGACGCCCTCGCCCAGGCGCGAAGCCTGGATCGGTACGTCCCACGGACAATGGACCTGATGCGGCACCGCGTACTGGCGTGCGACTACGACGGGACACTTGCGACCCAGGGTGTGTGCTCCGCCGAGACGGTCGAGGCGCTTCGGCGCGTCGCAGCAGCCGGACTGCGGCTGGTCCTGGTCACGGGGCGCACCGAGGAGGAGCTTGCAGAGGTGTTCGATCCCGGCACCCTGTTCGAGGCGCTCGTGCTCGAGAACGGCGCCGTGGTGCTCGACGTCAAGAACGGCGAGGAGCGGCTCCTCGCCCCACGGGTGCCCGCCGGGCTGGTCGCCGAGCTGCAGCGCACGGCGGTGACGCCGCTCTTCGTGGGCAAGGTGCTCTGTTCGACCGCCTGGAGCCAGGAGCCCAAGCTCTCGGCCGCCATCGCCAGGCTGGGGGTCGACCGTCAGGTCGTTCGGAACCGGGACTCCGCGATGGTGATGCCACCCGGCATCAGCAAGCGCACGGGGATCGAGACGGCGCTGCGCGCGATGGGCGAGCTGCCGAGCGCGACTGTCGCGGTCGGCGACGGCGAGAACGACGTCCCCCTCTTCGCGGTTGCCGGTGTGTCAGTGGCCGTCGCCAACGCGGTCGACATCCTCAAGGCGCGCGCCGACGTCGTGCTCAGCGAGCCCAACGGCAAGGGGATCCAGCTCCTCGCGGCGGCGCTGGTCGCCGGGAACCTCGGTGCCCTCACGGCACTCAGCCCGCTCGCCGGGTAGCCGGCTCAGACCGGAAGGACCGGAGTCCCGAGCAGGGACGCGTCCCCGCGCAACCATGCCGCGATGGCGGCGTCGTTCTGCCGGCGGCCGACCGCAGCCTGGCGTCCGGGCTGGAAGTTCAGCGGCGGTACCTCGATGGTCATGCCGGCCGACGGCATCACCGCGATCAGCGCCCTGACGAGCTCGGGGTCGAACTGGCTGCCGCTCTCACGCCGCAGCTCCTCGAGAATCCAGTCGTCCGAGCGCGCCGGCTGATACGGCCGCCCGGTGCGCATGACGTCGAAGGCGTCGACGACCGAGACGATGCGCGCGCCGATCGGGATCTGCTCGCCTCTGAGCCCGTCGGGGTAGCCACCGCCGTCGAAGTGCTCGTGGTGATGTTTGACGATGAGGCGGACGTCCTCCCAGGTGTCGATGTCGGCGAGGATCGCCGCGCCCACCTCGGGATGCGTGCGCATCACCGCGCGCTCCTCGGCGGTCAGCGCCTCGGGCTTGCGGAGCAGTGCCTCCGGAATCGCAACCTTCCCGATGTCGTGCAGGCATGCGCCGAACCGGATGACGCTGCGCAGGCCGTCGGCGATTCCAAGATGCCGGGCGATCGCGTCCGACATCCCCACGAGCCTGGTCGAATGCTCCTGGGTCTCGTAGTCCTTGGACTCGAGCGCGTTGGCGAGCACCATCGTGAACCGCTCGAGCATGGGCGCGAGAAAGCGCAGGCGGAGCGCCTCGTCTGCGAGCTCGCGGCGCTCGAGTGCGCGGTCGAGCACGGTGAGGAGGTGCATCGATTTGAACGGCTTGGGGATGAATGCGACCGCGCCCGCCTGCATCGCCTGCATGGCGAGGTCGAGGTCGCGAAATGCCGTCACCACGATGCAGGAGATCATCGGGTCGACACGCTGCGCGTGAGCGATGAGGTCCACGCCGTTGGCGAGCGGCATCGCGTAGTCGGTGATCACCGCGTCGAAACAGCCCGGGGTGTCGACCGCGGCGATCGCCTCAGTGCCGTTGCAGACGGTGGTCACCTCGTGCCCGGCAAACGCGAGGGTCTCAGCGATGAAGCGGCGTGTGAGCCCGTCGTCTTCAGCGACGAGTACCCGAGCCAACTGGTGATTACCTCCGCGTCATGCCCTTCCGAGCCGTGAACGATCGCAGTGAGGCAAGCATCGTCGCCGATCAGGTCAATCCGGATGTCCTCGTCACACGTCTGTGCGAGACCGCTACAACTGAGGCCGCGCCTCTGGTGCGGACCCGAACGGAAGCCGGAGTGTGTGACGCCAGTGGGCGCGAACCGCGCGCTGCACCTGCAGATCAGTCCACCAGATGGGCACTTCGGCGCTCTGATCGTGATCGACGCGAAGGCGCTTGCAGAGCAGGCGACGCTTCACCGGCATGCCGAAGTCCTTGCGCCCGGTCATGACCACCTTGTAGACAAGGTAGACGACAACCCAGCAGACGAGCGCTCCGGTCGCGGCGAGATAGACGTCGCCGGGGATCGAGCCCGGTTTGGAAGCGTGCGCGGCGGCTGCGAGGAGAAGGAGCATTGGACAAAGCCTAGCCCCCGGCTGCAACGCAACAGTTCACGATCCGGTAACAGCCGTGAGGCCGTCACCGGATCGTGTGTGCTGTCTGCGTTCTCAGCGGGCTCCGTCAGGCGACGGGGTCGGGCTGTGGCTCCGGTTCGAGGGTCATCGCCACACTGGCATCGACATCTCCGTCGAGTCCGGCGTAATCGGGGTCACCACCACCGGCCGCTGCTGCCTCTTCCTCGTAGAGGCGGAGCGCCTCGTCGCGAAGCTTCTGGTAGTAGTCGAGGCCCGTCCCGGCGGGGATGAGCTTGCCGATGATGACGTTCTCCTTGAGGCCGCGCAGCCTGTCGATCTTTCCCGAGATGGCCGCTTCGGTGAGGACGCGGGTGGTCTCCTGGAACGATGCCGCGGAGAGCCACGACGCCGTGTTCAGCGCGGCCTTGATCAGGCCGAGCAGCACCGTCTGCGCGATGGCGGGCTCGCCGCCCTCGCTCAGCGCCTTGGCGTTGGACTCTTCCCACTCCATCTGCGAGACGATCTCGCCGGGGAGCAGGTCGGTGTCACCGGCGTTGTCGATGCGGACCTTGCGCATCATCTGCCGCACGATGACCTCGATGTGCTTGTCGTTGATGTCGACGCCCTGCGTCCGGTAGACGCGCTGCACCTCGCGCACCAGGTAGTTCTGCACATCGTCGCGTCCGCGAACGAGGAGCAGCTCCTGGGGGCTGATCGAGCCCTCACTGATCTTGTCGCCGGCACTCACGTGGTCGCCGTCGCGGACCTTGATCTGTGCCGACACCGGGATCGGATATTCGCGCGAGTCATCGTCGGTGCTGCGCACCAGGATGTGCTTGGCATCGACCTTCACCGAGCCCGCGTACCGGGCGCGGATCGAGACTTCGTTGCCGTGCTCGTCGACGCCACGGATGAGCTCGGTGCCCTCCGCGACGTGGCTGCCGTCCTCGACCGCAACCGCGTGCTTGGACGGCACGGGGTAGGTGGTGTCGAAGATGTCGCGCGAGGTCACCTTGACCTTCTGCGACCGGTTCTCGCCCTTGATGACCTCGACAACGCCGTCGATCTCGCTGATCAACGCCTTGCCCTTGGGCACGCGGGCCTCGAAGAGCTCCTCGACGCGGGGGAGACCCTGCGTGATGTCGGAGCCACCGGTTGCGACACCTCCGGTGTGGAAGGTCCGCATGGTGAGCTGCGTTCCCGGTTCGCCGATCGACTGCGCGGCGATGACGCCGACGGCCTCGCCGATCTCGACGAGCCGGCCGGTTGCCAGGTTGCGCCCGTAGCACATCCTGCAGACACCCTCGCGGGCCTTGCAGGTCATGATGCTGCGCACCTTGACCCTGCCGACCGAGTCCTTCTCGGCCAGGATGCGGCGGGCGGTCTCGTCATCGATGTCCTCGCCCGCGCGCTTCACGGTCTCGTCGCCGATGACGATGTCCTGGGCCGCGATCCGGCCCTGGTAGCGGTCGATGACTCGATCCTTGAGCTCGTCGTCGGTGAGCTCGATCCAGATGCCCGCGGTGGTCTCGCAATCCTCGATGCGGACGATCACGTCCTGCGCGACGTCAACCAGGCGGCGGGTGAGGTACCCGGAGTCGGCGGTTCGCAGCGCGGTGTCAGCGAGGCCCTTGCGTGCTCCGTGCGTGGAGATGAAGTACTCGAGGACGGTGAGGCCCTCGGAGAAGTTGGCCTTGATCGGGAGGTCGATGATCCGGCCCGTCGGGTCGGCCATCAGACCGCGCATACCGGCGAGCTGCCGGATCTGCTGCTTGCTGCCTCGGGCTCCTGACTGCGACATCATCAGCACCGAGTGGAAGCGGTCGAACGAACTCATGGTGACCTCGGTCACCTTGTCGGTCGCGTTCGTCCAGATGTCGACGGTCTTCAGGTAGCGCTCGTCGTCGGTGATGAGCCCACGACGGAACTGCAGGTCGACCTGCTCGACCTCGTCCTCGGCCTTGCTGATGATCCCCGCCTTCGCCGGCGGAGTCTTGATGTCCATCGCCGCAACCGTCACGCCGGCGACGGTCGCGTAATGGAAGCCGAGTCGCTTGATGCTGTTGACCAGGAGCGCGGTGGTCTCCGCGCCGTGCAGGTCGTAGCACTCCTTGACGAGGTGCGACAGCTTGCCGAGATCGAGGAACTCGTTGCGGTAGGCCATCGACGGAAGGTCGTTGTCGGTCCCGGCGTCGCCGAGCGGCAGGACCTCGTTGAAGATGACCCGGCCGATGGTGGTGGTGATGATCTCGGTGCCGCTCGGATCCTCCTCGGAGGCGCGATGCGAGTGCACGTTGCGCTTGGGCATCCGCACCCGGACGCGCTCGTGAAGGTTCACCACGTGGTGCTCGAACGCCAGCAGTGCCTCACCGGGGGAGGAGAAGGTGTGCAGATCGGTCTCGGGACGGTCGTCGTCGGCGCCCCGCTGGGTGAGGTAGTACGCGCCGAGGACGATGTCCTGGTGCGGTGCCACCACCGGGCTCCCGTTGGATGCGCTGAGGATGTTGTTCGACGACATCATCAGGTTCTTGGCCTCCGCGACGGCGCCGCTGAAGAGCGGGACGTGCACGGCCATCTGGTCACCGTCGAAGTCGGCGTTGAACGCCTTGCAGACGAGAGGATGGATCTGGATCGCCTGGCCCTCGACGAGCACCGGCATGAACGCCTGGATGCCGAGCCGGTGGAGGGTTGGAGCGCGGTTGAGGAGCACCGGGTGCTCCTTGATCACGCCGTCGAGAACGTCCCAGACCTCGGGCCGCACGCGCTCGACCATGCGCTTCGCGCTCTTGATGTTCTGCGTGCTGTTCTGGGAGACGAGCTCGCGCATGACGAACGGCTTGAACAGCTCGAGCGCCATCTTCTTGGGCAGGCCGCACTCGTGCAGCTTCAGCTCCGGGCCGACCACGATGACCGACCGTCCGCTGTAGTCCACGCGCTTGCCGAGCAGGTTCTGCCGGAAACGGCCCTGCTTGCCCTTGAGCATGTCCGAGAGCGACTTGAGCTTGCGGTTGCCGGTGCCGGTGATGGCACGGCCACGGCGCCCGTTGTCGATGAGCGCATCCACCGCTTCCTGAAGCATCCGCTTCTCGTTGCGCACGATGATCTCCGGCGCACCGAGCTCGAGGAGCCGCTTCAGGCGGTTGTTGCGGTTGATGACGCGCCGGTAGAGGTCGTTCAGGTCGCTGGTGGCGAACCGGCCGCCGTCGAGCTGCACCATGGGACGCAGTTCGGGCGGGATCACCGGCAGGACGTCGAGGATCATCCAGGCGGGTGATGTCGACGACTTGCGGAACGCCTCGACGACGCGGAGGCGCTTGATGGCCTTCTGGCGGCGCTGGCCGCTGGTCGACTTGGATTCCTCGCGAAGACGAGTCGCCTCGTCGGCGAGATTGATCTGCTGGAGCAGCTCGCGGATCGACGCGGCGCCGATGCCCGCCTTGAAGACCTTGCCGAACTTCTCGACGTACTCGCGGTACTGGGTGTCGGTGAGCAGGTCGCGGACGGTGAGCGACTCGAGCTCGTCGCGCTGCTTCTGCACGTCGGCGCGGAGCGTGTCGAGCTCCTCCTGCGCGCTGATCTCGCGCTCGGCGCGGTTGCCCTGCAGATCCGCCCGGAGTCCGGCGATCTCGGCGCCGGCGGCGTCCTCGGCCTCCTGGATGCGCTGGCCCATGCTGGCGCGCAGCTCCTCCTCGCGCTCGGCAGCACGGCGCTGCACGTCGATGGCGAGGTCTTCCTCGAGCATGACGCCCTTCTTGGCGACAACCTCGGCGATGACCGAGTCACTGAGCGTGAAGTTGGCGACCGCCTTGTGTCCCTTTGCCTCCTGGATGCGGGAATCCAGATCAGCCGCGGACTCGCGGAGCTTGGCGACCCGGTTCTCGAGCTCTTCCTCGAGGCGGGTGCGCTGGGCGGCGAGCTCCGCCTCGCGCTCGGCGATGCGTGCCTCGATCTCGGGGCGCTCGTCGGCGCTGCCGGCGCTCATCCGCTCCTTGAGCGCCACGACGCGCTCGTCGCTGTTGGGATCGAGCTTCGCGAGCAGCTCGGTGCGCGCCTTCTCATCGATCGACGTGACGATGTAGTTGGCGAAGTAGAGGACCTTCTCGAGGTTGCGCGGGCTCATGTCGAGGAGCAATCCCATGCGCGAGGGAATGCCCTTGAAATACCAGACATGGGAAACCGGCGACGCCAGCTTGATGTGGCCCATGCGCTCGCGACGCACCTTGGCGCGGGTCACCTCGACGCCGCACTTGTCGCAGATGATGCCCTTGTACCGGTAGCGCTTGTACTTGCCGCAATGGCATTCCCAGTCCTTGGTCGGACCGAAGATCTTCTCGCAGAACAGACCGTCGCGTTCCGGCTTCAGTGTCCTGTAGTTGATGGTCTCCGGCTTGGTGACCTCACCATGGGACCAGGACAGGATCATCTCCGGACTGGCGATCGACAGTTTCAGCGCATCGAAGTTCTCGAGTTTCAGCATGTGTGTCCTAACTTCCGATTGCTATCGAACGTCGTCCACGTCGTCGCGCTCGTCGCGCTCGAGGTGGATACCAAGATCGAGTGGGATGTCGGGGATGTCCTCCTCCCCGAGGAGGATCTGGTGCTCGTCGTCGGACTGGATCTCCACGCCGAGCGCGAGCCCTTCGAGCTCCTTGACGAGCACGCGGAACGACTCCGGGATGCCGGCCTCGAGCGTGTTCTCGCCCTTGACGATCGCCTCGTACGCCTTGACGCGCCCGACGATGTCGTCGCTCTTGACGGTGAGGATCTCCTGGAGGATGTGGCTCGCGCCGTAGGCCTCGAGCGCCCAGACCTCCATCTCGCCGAAGCGCTGACCGCCGAACTGCGCCTTGCCGCCCAACGGTTGCTGCGTGACCAGCGAGTAGGGACCCGTGCTGCGCGCATGGATCTTGTCCTCGACGAGGTGATGCAGCTTGAGCATGTAGATGTAGCCGACCGTGACCTCGCGGTCGAAGAACTCGCCGGTGCGTCCGTCGCGGAGCTTCTCCTTGCCGCTGCTGGGGAGTCCCGCGCGGGCCAGCTCGCTCTCGATGAGCTCCTCCGACGCACCGTCGAACACCGGCGATGCGACCTTGAGTCCGAGCGCATGGGCCGCGTAGCCGAGATGCGTTTCCAGCACCTGACCGAGGTTCATGCGGCTCGGCACACCCAGCGGGTTGAGCACGATCTCCACAGGCGTCCCGTCCGGCAGGTACGGCATGTCCTCGATGGGCATGATCCGGGCGACGACGCCCTTGTTGCCGTGGCGCCCTGCCATCTTGTCGCCCTGGGCGATCTTGCGCTTCTGCGCGACGTAGACGCGCACCAGCTCGTTGACGCCGGGTGGCAGCTCGTGGTTGCTCTCGCGACTGAAGACCTTGACGTCGACGACGATGCCGCGCTCCCCGTGGGGAACGCGCAGCGATGAGTCGCGAACTTCACGTGCCTTCTCACCGAAGATGGCGCGAAGCAGGCGCTCCTCGGCGGAAAGCTCGGATTCGCCCTTCGGAGTGATCTTGCCGACGAGGATGTCACCGGGGTGCACCTCCGCGCCGACATAGATGATGCCGCGCTCGTTGAGGTTCTTCAGCGACTCCTCATTGATGTTGGGGAGGTCACGGGTGATCTCCTCGGCACCGAGCTTGGTGTCGCGTGCCTCGATCTCGAACTCCTCGATGTGGATCGAGGTGAAGGTGTCCTCGCGAACGACGCTCTCGCTGATGAGGATGGCGTCCTCGAAGTTGTAGCCCTCCCAGGGCATGAACGCGACCAGGAGGTTCCTGCCCAGGGCAAGCTCGCCGCCTTCGGTCGACGGACCGTCGGCGAGCACGTCCCCGGCGGCCACGTGAGCGCCGCTGAAGACCGTGATGCGCTGCGACAAGCACGTTCCCTGGTTGCTGCGCACGAACTTGTGCACGCCGTACCACTGGTCGGGACCACCGTCGTCGGGACGCAACAGGATGCCCATGCCGCTGTCCTGCCCGCTGCGGATCTTCTCGACCGAGCGGTCGTTGTCGGCCGGCTCCGGCCAGGCGACACCGACAACGGTTCCGGGCTTGCGCGCCAGCACCATCTCGCCCGAGTTGCGCGCGGCGTGGATCTCCATGCCGGTGCCGACGATCGGCGACTCGCTGACCAGCAGCGGCACAGCCTGCTTCTGCATGTTGGATCCCATGAGCGCGCGGTTTGCGTCGTCGTGCTCGAGGAACGGAATCAATGCCGTGGCCACGCTGACGATCTGCTTCGGCGAGACGTCCATGTAGTCGACGTCGCCGATCGGCAGGTCCTTGAAGGTGTGGCGGGTGCGGCACGCGACGTGCGCCACCGCGAAGTGACCCTGCTCGTCGACCGGCGCGTTGGCCTGCGCAACCGTGTACTTGTCCTCCTCGTCGGCGGAGAGGAACACGATCTCATCGCTGACCCAGGGCGTTCCCTTCTCGTCCTTGTACACGCGACGGAACGGCGTCTCGATGAAGCCGAACTCGTTGACGCGCGCGAAGGTCGCGAGCGAGCCGATCAGGCCGATGTTGGGGCCTTCGGGCGTCTCGATCGGGCAGATGCGGCCGTAGTGGCTCTGGTGCACGTCGCGCACGTCGAACCCGGCGCGTTCGCGGGAGAGTCCACCGGGCCCGAGTGCCGACAGGCGGCGCTTGTGAGTCAGCTCCGCGAGCGGGTTGGTCTGGTCCATGAACTGCGAGAGCTGGCTGGACCCGAAGAACTCCTTGATGGCGGCGACCACGGGTCGCGCGTTGATCAGGCTCGCGGACGTGATCGTCCCCGAGTCGCTGATGGTCATGCGCTCCTTGATGATCCGCTCCATGCGGATGAGCCCCATCCGGAACTGGTTCTGCAACAGCTCGCCGACGGCGCGCACGCGACGGTTGCCGAGGTGGTCGATGTCGTCCGCCTCGCCGTGGCCGTTGTTCAGCTGGATGACCTTGCGGATGATCGACACGAAATCCTGGTTGTCGAGAACGCGGCGGTCCTTGTCCCACGCGCGCTCGCGCGCCTCTTCCTCAGAGATGCCGAGGTTCTTGTCGAGCTTGAACCGGCCCACCTTGGAGAGGTCGAAACGGCGTGCGTTGAAGAACAGCGAGTTGAGCAGGTTGCGCGCGTTCTCGACCGTGGGCGGATCGCCCGGGCGGATCTTGCGATACAGCTCGACGAGCGCCTCCTCGACGGTCGTGCTGCCGTCCTTCTCGAGGGTGGCATTGATGTACTGGTGCTCCGGGTCCTCGTCGACGTCCGCGAAGAAGGCGCGAATGTCGTCGTTGCTCGCGTAGCCGATGGCGCGCACGAGGGTGGTCACCGGGACCTTGCGCTTGCGGTCGATCTTGACGGTCAGCACGTCCTTGCTCGAGGTCTCGACCTCGAGCCACGCGCCGCGGTTGGGGATCAGCTTGGCCGCGAAGAGCTGCCGCCCGGTGGCGCGATCCTCGGTGTTGGTGAAGTACACACCCGGGGAGCGGACCAGCTGGGACACGACGACGCGCTCGGTGCCGTTCACGATGAACGTCCCCTCGCCGGTCATCATCGCGAAGTCGCCCATGAAGACCTCTGCCTCCTTGATCTCCCCGGCGTTCTCGCCCGTCTTGATGTGCAGCCGGGTTTGGATCCGAAGTGGGGCCGAGAAGGTCATGTCCCGCTGACGGCAATCCTCTTCGTCGTACTTGGGCTCGCCAAATTCGTAGTCGAGAAAGCGCAGCTCGTAGTTCTTTCCGGTGTAGTCCGTGATCGGGTTGATCTCGTTGAACAGCTCCCGGAGACCTTCTCTCTTGAACCACTCGAATGAATCAAGCTGGGTCTGGATGAGGTTTCCGACCTCGAGCTTGTCTGCAATCTGGCCGTACGACTTGCGGGCGGCAGTAGTGGAAAGAGAAAGCACCATATGCTAGAGTTCCCCCGAGAAGGAATGCGCGCGGGCACGCGCGGCGACGGGCACAATCCCGTATCGTAGCAAAAACCCGCGCCGAACGGCCTTCCACGCCCCTCTGAGCCGCTTGACGCGCTTTCGCACGGGCTCCGCCGGGGTTTCTGATTGTATCGGACACGCCTGTCCGAGGCGTCCGGCCCAGAGCCGGACCGCCTCGCCAGGTGCAGGGTCGAACGAACCTACTTGATCTCGACGGTGGCGCCTGCCTCCTCGAGCTTTGCCTTGTGGCTGTCCGCCTCGGCCCGCGGGATGGCTTCGCGGATGGCCTTCGGAGCGGCGTCCACGAGGTCCTTGGCCTCCTTGAGGCCGAGCCCGGTGATCTCGCGGACCGCCTTGATCACGTTGATCTTGGCGTCGCCGGGATGGGTGAGGATGACCGTGAACTCGGTCTGCTCCTCGACCGGGGCATCGGCTGCCGCCGCGGGCGCGGCGGCAGCGGCGACCGGCGCTGCGGCTTTGATGCCGAGCTTGTCTTCCATGAGCTTCACGGCGTTGACGACGTCGAGGACGGTCCAGGTCTGCAACGCGTCGACGAACTCCTCGGGGGTGAGTGTCTTGGTGGCCATTGGTTCTCCTTAATAACTCTTCAGTGACGCTTGAACACGGAGGGTGAGGCGGCTAGGCGGCGAGCTGGTCGCGGTAGGCTTCGAGGGTCGCCGCGAGGGTGGAAAGCGGCGAATCGATGGCCGCCGCGAGTGTGGACAGCGGCCCCAGCAGCGCTCCGGCGAGACGGCTGAGCAGCACGTCGCGGGAGGGAAGCTCGGCCAGAGTGCGGACGTCGTTCCCGTCGAGGACCTGGCCTTCGGCAAGGCCGGCCACGAGCGGCAGGGTCCGCGTGCTTCGGAAGTGCTCGAAGAGGATCCGAGCCGGAGCGGAGAGATCTCCATAGCCGATCGCCAGGCCAACGGGGCCGGTGAGCACGTCCGCGAATCCCGGCGTGCCGGAATCGACGGCCGCCCGGCGGGCGAGCGTGTTCTTGACGACGATGTAGTCGATCCCCTCTGCACGGAGCCGCCCGCGCAGATCCTCGAGCTGGCGGACCGTGAGCCCGCGGTAGTCGGTGACCACGGCCGAGGTGGCTCGCGAGAGCATGTCCGTCAAGTGGTTCACGGACGCGACCTTGCGCGCCCCCGCCCTCGTCACCTGGGGCTTGTCGGTGCTGGTGGGTGCCATTGCTGCCTCCGTCGGGGCCGTGCCTCCGCCGATGGCGGGATCACGACCTCCGGTGCGCTCCGTCGGGGCGCATTCCGGCAGCCTTGCCCACCTGCGCAGGAGATTGAGCGGGCCCGGCCCGCACCTGCGGTCTTCGGCGAACGGACGACGGCGAGTCGTCTTTCTGGAAGGGCCAAAGCGTAGCAGGCGCAGCCCACTTGTCGCGATCGTGCGACCCGGGTTGCACCCGTTCAGGCAGGCGCCGACGCGAGATGAGCTGGTGAGCGTCATGGAGACTGCCTCCACGGAGTCGCGAACGGCGATCCGAGAGCTCCGGACCATGATCATGGAGATCGCGCCACCGGACCTCGACAGGGGTGGGCTCGACGGTGCTCTGGTGCGGCACGTTGCGGTCGCTCAGGAGGCACGGCCTCACGGCGAAGCTCGAGACCGTCACCTCGGCCGAGAGCCACCCCATCGACGACGTCGCCCTCGTCTATCGAACGGCCACGTCGGGCTCTCGCTGCTGCAGGAGGGGGTGGTCGAGGCAGGCGCCGGCGTCGCGATCGTCCCGGCTCCAGGCGGCGGGGCCACGATCCGGCTCCAGCTCGCCAAGTCCTGAGGGCGATGTCACCGTCCGTATGGCGGTTTGACGTGTGAACTCGACGTCTGGTAGGCTTTCGCTTCGCTCCACGAGCTTCCTCGTATTCGCGCGCGCTGTTTCGTGGCAGAGCGCAATTCTCACTAAACGGACGGTCGTGCCTACCTTTCAGCAGCTGGTCCGCAAGGGCCGCACCAAGCCGACGCACAAGACGAAGGCCCGCGCGCTTCGGGGATGCCCGCAGCGCCGTGGGGTCTGCGTCCGCGTGTACACGACCACGCCCAAGAAGCCGAACTCCGCGCTCCGCAAGGTGGCCCGTGTCCGTCTGACCACGAAGGTCGAGGTCACCGCATACATCCCCGGCATCGGCCACAACCTGCAGGAGCACTCGGTCGTGCTCATCCGCGGCGGGCGTGTCCGCGACCTCCCCGGCGTCCGGTACCACGTGATCCGGGGCACCCTCGACGCCGCCGGCACCAAGAACCGGAAGCAGGGCCGGAGCAAGTACGGCGCCAAACGCGAGAAGAAGGCGAGCTAGAGAGCCATGCCACGCCGTGCCCGCGTTCAGAAACGCGTCATCCTGCCCGATCCGATCTACGGAAGCGTCGGGCTGGCGAAATTCGTGAACTGCATCATGCTCGCCGGTAAGAAGAGCATCGCCGAGAAGATCGTCTACGACTCGTTCGAGAAGATCCGGCGCTCCTCGCGCAAGGAGCCGCTCGACGTCTTCGACCAGGCCATCCGGAACGTCACGCCGATCCTCGAGGTCAAACCGAAGCGGGTCGGCGGGGCCACGTACCAGGTGCCCGTCGAGATCCGCCACGACCGGCGCCAGGCGCTGGCGCGCCGCTGGATCATCCGCTACGCGCGGGGCCGGGGCGGCAAGAGCATGTCCGAGAAGCTCGCCGGCGAGTTGATGGACGCCGCCAACGGCGTGGGCGCCTCGATCAAGCGGAAGGAAGACACCCACAAGATGGCCGAGTCGAACAAAGCCTTCTCGCACTTCCGGTACTGACATGTCGGTGGCAGTGGCGGCGCGCGCGTTCCCCCTCGAGAAGACCCGGAACATCGGGATCATGGCCCACATCGACGCGGGCAAGACCACGACGACCGAGCGCGTCCTCTTCTACACGGGGCGCATCCACAAGATGGGGGAGGTCCACGAGGGCGCCGCGACCATGGACTGGATGGTCCAGGAGCAGGAGCGCGGGATCACGATCACCTCGGCCGCGACGGCCGCCGAGTGGCGCGGCCACCGTATCAACATTATCGATACGCCCGGGCACGTGGACTTCACTGTCGAGGTCGAGCGGAGCCTCCGGGTGCTCGACGGCGCCGTGGCCGTCTTCGATGCGGTCGCGGGTGTCGAACCCCAGTCGGAGACCGTCTGGCGGCAGGCCGATCGCTATGAGGTGCCGCGCATCTGCTTCATCAACAAGATGGACCGGATCGGCGCGAACTTCTACGCCGCCGTGACCTCTATCAAGGAGCGCCTCGGCGCCCACGCCGTGCCCATTCAGCTCCCGATCGGCGCCGAGTCGGAGTTCAAGGGGATGGTCGACCTCGTGACCGAGGAAGCGATCATCTACACCGACGACCTGGGTACCAGCCTCCGCCGCTCCGAGATCCCGGAGTCGATGCGCGAGCTCGTCGCCAAGCACCGGCACGATCTCCTCGAGGCCGTGGCCGAGTCCGACGACGAGCTGATGATGAAGTACCTCGACGGCGAGACCCTGACGACGGCCGACATCCTTCGCGGTCTGCGGGCCGGCACCGTCGGCACCAAGCTCGTCCCCGTGCTCTGCGGTTCGGCGCTGAAGAACAAGGGCGTCCAGCCGATGCTCGACGCGGTCGTCGACTTCCTCCCGTCACCGCTCGACCGCCCCTCGGTCGAGGGTTCGGCCATCGAGGGCGAGACCGCCGCGGTGCGCAACGCCAGCGACAGCGAGCCGTTCGCGGCGCTCGCCTTCAAGATCGCCACCGACCCCTTCGTCGGCAAGCTCACGTTCTTCCGCGTCTACAGCGGGGTGCTGCGCAGCGGCTCCTACGTCTACAACGCCACCAAGGGTGAGCGCGAACGCGTCGGCCGCCTGCTCCAGATGCACGCGAACCATCGCGAGGAGATCGAGGAGGTGCGCGCCGGCGACATCGCCGCCGCGATCGGGCTGCGCAAGACCACGACCGGTGACACGCTCTGCGACGAGAAGTACCCGATCGTCCTGGAGCAGATCACCTTCCCCGAGCCCGTGATCTCGGTCGCGGTGGAGCCCAAGACCAAGGCGGAGCAGGACAAGATGGGCATCGCGCTCCAGAAGCTCGCCGAGGAAGATCCCACCTTCCGCGTCCGCACCGACGAGGAGACCGGACAGACGGTCATCTCAGGGATGGGCGAGCTGCACCTCGAGATCATCGTCGACCGCATGCTGCGCGAGTTCAAGGTCGACGCAACCGTCGGCAAGCCTCAGGTGTCGTACCGGGAGACGGTCACGGCCAGGGCGCACGGCACCGGGCGCTTCGTGCGCCAGTCCGGCGGTCACGGCCAGTACGGCCACGTCGAGCTCGAGATCGAGCCCAATCCCGGCAAGGGATTCGAGTTCGTCAGCAAGATCACGGGCGGGACGATCCCGCGGGAGTACATCGCGCCGACCGGCCGCGGTATCGCCGACTCGCTGTCCAACGGCGTGCTCGCCGGGTACCCGGTCGTGGACGTCAAGGTCACCCTCGTCGACGGCTCGTACCACGACGTCGACTCGTCGGAGCAGGCGTTCTCGATCGCCGGCTCGATGGGCTTCAAGGACGGTGTCCGCAAGGCGAAACCGGTGCTGCTGGAGCCGATCATGCGTGTCGACGTCTTCATGCCCGAGGAGTTCATGGGCGACGTGATGGGCGATCTCTCTGGCCGGCGCGGGCAGATCCTCGGCATGGAGGGACGTGCGACATCGCACATCGTGCATGCTGAGGTTCCGCTGTCGGCGATGTTCGGCTACTCGACGGACCTGCGCAGCATGACCCAGGGCAGGGCCAACTACAGCATGGAATTCCATCATTATCAGCAGCTGCCAGCGAGCCTCGCCGAGGAGCTCGTCGCCAAAGCCAGGGTGTAATTGAGAGCAGGAGTTCAGTAGAGGCACGAAATGGGCAAGAAGAAGTACCAGAGCACCAAGCCGCACGTGAATGTCGGAACCATCGGTCACATCGACCATGGCAAGACGACGCTGACGGCCGCCATCACCAAGGTCCTCTCCGAGAACGTCGGGGGCGACAACGCCTTTGTCGCGTTCGACAAGATCGACAACGCTCCTGAGGAGAAGGCCCGCGGTATCACGATCGCGACCGCGCACGTCGAGTACGAGACCGCGACGCGTCACTACGCGCACGTCGACTGCCCCGGCCACGCGGACTACATCAAGAACATGATCACCGGCGCCGCTCAGATGGACGGCGCGATCCTGGTGGTCGCTGCCACCGACGGCCCCATGCCCCAGACCCGGGAGCACATCGTGCTCGCGCGTCAGGTCGGGGTCCCGTACATCGTCGTCGCGCTCAACAAGTGCGACGCGGTCGATGACGAGGAGCTGCTCGAGCTCGTCGAGCTGGAGGTTCGTGAGCTGCTGAGCCGCTACGACTTCCCCGGCGACGACATCCCCGTGGTTCGCGTCTCGGCGCTCAAGGCGCTCGAAGGCGACAAGGAGGCCGTCGACGGCGTGCTCAAGCTCATGGACGCGGTTGATACCTACATCCCGGTGCCGGTCCGCCCGGTCGACAAGCCGTTCATGATGCCGATCGAGGACGTGTTCTCGATCGAAGGTCGCGGGACCGTGGTCACCGGACGCATCGAGCGTGGTCTGGTCAAGGTCAACGAGGCCGTGGAGATCGTCGGCATCAAGGACACGGCCAAGTCGACCGTGACCGGCGTCGAGATGTTCCACAAGCTGCTCGACGCGGGTGAGGCCGGCATGAACGTCGGATGCCTCCTCCGCGGCATCAAGCGCGAGGACGTCGAGCGCGGCCAGGTGCTGGCGAAGCCCGGAACGATCACCCCGCACACCAAGTTCAAGGCCCAGGTCTACGTGCTCAGCAAGGACGAGGGTGGGCGGCACACACCGTTCTTCACGGGCTACCGTCCGCAGTTCTACATCAGGACCACCGACGTGACGGGTACCATCGCGCTCCCGGACGGCCAGGAGATGTGCATGCCCGGGGACAACGTCGAGATGGGCATCGAGCTGATCACCCCGATCGCGGTCGAGGACGGCATGCGCTTCGCGATTCGCGAAGGCGGCCGTACCGTGGGTGCCGGCGCCGTCACATCGATCGACAAATAGACACTCGACAAGCAGAGCAGAGGAACCGCAGGAACACCGTGCCCCAGAAGATTCGCATCCGCCTCAAGGCATACGATCATCGCGTCCTCGATCAGGCCGCGTCCAAGATCGTGGAGACGGCCACGCGGACTGGCACACGTGTCGCCGGACCGGTCCCGCTGCCCACCACCATCAACAAGTACACCGTGGTGCGCTCGCCGTTCATCGACAAGGACTCGCGCGAGCAGTTCGAGATGCGCACGCACAAGCGGATCCTCGACATCCTCGACGCCAACCCCAAGGTCGTCGACGCGCTCATGCGCCTCAATCTCCCGAGCGGTGTCAACATCGAGATCAAGCTGTGAGCAAAGGCATTCTCGCCCGCAAGGTGGGCATGACCCAGATCTTCACGCCGCAGGGGACGTCGGTCCCGGTCACGGTGCTCGAGGCGGATACGTGTCGCGTCGTGCAGCGCAAGACCGTCGCATCCGACGGATACGAGGCGCTGCAACTCGGATTCGGCGACAAGACCGTGAAGCGGACGTCCAAGCCGATGCGCGGACACTTCAAGCGCGCCGGGCTGCAGCCGCAGTCGCGCCTCAAGGAGCTGCGCGACGCCGGCGACGTCACCATGGGAACTCGGCTCAGCGTGGAGATGTTCACCGCGGGACAGCGCATCGACGTGACCGGTGTCAGCCAGGGAAAGGGTTTCTCCGGCCAGCACAAGCGCCACAACTTCCATCGCGGTCCGGTGTCCCACGGCTCGCACAACATCAAGCAGGCGGGATCCATCGGCTCCACCGACGCCGCGCGCGTGTTCAAGGGCCTCAAGATGGCCGGCCAGCACGGTGCGACCCAGGTGACGGTGCGCAACCTCGAGGTGGTCCGCGTGGATACCGAGCGCAACCTGCTGCTCGTCCACGGCTCCGTTCCCGGCCACAAGAACCAGGTGGTCATGGTCCGCGACAGCGACCGCTCGGCGACCATTGGAGCAGACGCATGAGCACCGCGCGTGTGGTTGACCAGGCCGGCGTCGAAACCGGCAGCGTCGAGCTTCCCGAGGCGATCTTCGGCATCGAGCCGAACGAGCCGGTGATGCACCAGGCGCTCATCCGTCAGCTTGCCAACGGACGTCAGGGCACGTCGTCGACCAAGACGCGCAGTGACGTTCGCGGCGGCGGGCGCAAGCCCTGGCGTCAGAAGGGCACCGGGCGCGCGCGCCAGGGCTCGACGCGAGCCCCGCACTGGGAGGGCGGCGGCGTTGTCTTCGGTCCGCACCCGCGCTCCTACCGTATCGACATGCCGCGCAAGCAGCGCCGGCTCGCGCTCCGCAGCGCGCTCTCCGCCAAGGCGCAGGACGGTGGCCTGCTCGTGCTCGAGGGATTCGAGCTCGAGGCGCCCCGGACCAAGGCGGTGGCGGACCTGATTCGCGGCGTCGACGCACCGCGCCGGGTGCTGGTCGTGCTCGGTTCGCACAACGAGATGTTCGAGAAGAGCGCGCGCAACATCCCCGAGGTGCGCCTGACCCTGGCCGGCAACCTGTCCGTGCGAGACATCATCGGCGCGGACACGGTCATCGTCACGCGCGACGCCATCGAGCACATCGAGGAGGCGTTCTCGTGACCGCCGGGCGGAGCTTCGAGCAGGTCCTCGTGCTGCCGGTCATCAGCGAGAAGTCGTACGCGTCGATCGCAGCCGGACGCTATGTGTTCCGCTGCCATCCGTCGGCGACGAAGATCCAGATCCGGCGCGCGCTCGAAGAGGCGTTCGCGGACCAGAAGATCACCGTCATCGACGTCAACACGATCAATGTGCGCGGCAAGAAGCGTCGCCGTTCGCGCGGGCAGACCCGGGTGCTCGGTCAGAGCCCCGACTGGAAGAAGGCAATCGTGACTCTCGGCGCAGGCCAGAAGATCGAAGGTCTTTTCGAGGGCGTGTAGATGCCGACGAAGAAATACAAGCCCACCAGCCCCGGCCGCCGATTCATGTCGGTGAGCAGCTTCGAGGGCGTGACCAAGAGCGCGCCCCAGCGCCAGCTGGTCGAGCACCTCAAGAAGCACAGCGGACGCAACGCGTCCGGGCGCATCACCGTGCGCCACCAGGGTGGCGGTCACAAGAAGACCTATCGCCTCATCGACTTCAAGCGCCAGAAGGACGGAGTCCCCGGCAAGGTGAAGACGATCGAATACGATCCGAACCGCAGCGCGCGCATCGCGCTCGTGGTCTACGCGGACGGCGACAAGCGCTACATCCTCTCGCCTCACGGGCTCAGCGTCGGTGACGTGGTCAGCTCCGGCGATGGAGCCGAGATCCGGCCGGGCTGCGCGCTGCCGATCACGAACATCCCGCTCGGTACGACGATCCACAACCTCGAGGTCAAGCTCGGCCGCGGCGGCCAGCTGGTGCGCAGCGCCGGAACGGCCGCGCAGCTTCTCGCCAAGGAGGGCTCCTACGCGCAGGTGCGCATGCCCAGCGGCGAGGTGCGGCTCGTCGATGTCCGCTGCCGCGCGACGATCGGTCAGGTCGGCAACGTCGATCACGAGAACGAAGTCGTCGGCAAGGCCGGCAAGTCGAGATGGCGGGGCATCCGCCCCTCGGTTCGTGGCATGACCATGAACCCGTTCGATCATCCTCACGGCGGCGGCGAGGGACGGAGCGGTGCGGGCGGCAATCCGCAGACCCCATGGGGCAAGCCCGCGCTCGGTTATCGCACCCGTCACAACAAGAGCACGGATCGGATGATCGTGCGCCGGCGGGACAAGTAACCATGGGTCGCTCGCTCAAGAAAGGGCCGTTCTGCGATGACCACCTTCTCAAGAAGGTGCAGCAGCTCAACATGTCGCGTGAGAAGCGGATCATCAAGACCTGGTCGCGCCGCAGCGACATCTTCCCGGAGATGGTCGGTCACACCATCGCGGTGCACGACGGACGCAAGCACGTTCCGGTGCTCATCACCGAGACCATGGTCGGCCACAAGCTCGGTGAGTTCGCGCACACCCGCCGGTATCGCGGGCACGGACACCACACCGAACGCAGCACGGCGCTGAAATAGGACGAGATGGAAGTTGTCGCAACCGCGAAATGGGTTCGCACCACCGCCCGCAAGGCTCGCCTCGTCTCGGCGATGGTCACCGGGCTGCCTGTCGCCGAGGCGCTGGTCATCCTGCAGTACTCGCCGCGCTCAGCCGCAGCCGATATCGCCAAGGTGATCAAGTCCGCCGCCGCCAACGCGGAGCACAACTACAACCTCGACGCCTCCTCACTTCGGGTTGCGCGCGTCGAGGTTGACGGCGCGATGATCATCAAACGCTGGCGCGCCAAGCCGCGTGGCATGGCCGGCAGCATCTTCAAGCGGACGAGCCACCTCCGCGCATTCGTCACCGACGACGAGGCGCCCGGCAACGTGCGCCGCCGCAAGGCCGCGAAGATGCCGCGCGCCGTGGTGCCGGCACCGGTGGTGTCGCCGGCAGCCGCGACCACCCCAGCCGCCGGCGGTACCGCGCCTGCAGCGAAGCCACGCCCGGCACGACGCCGCGCACCCAAGCCACCAACGGAAGAGGCTGAGTAGATGGGTCAGAAAGTCAATCCGATCGGTTTCCGGCTCGGCGTCTACCGGAACTGGGACGCTCGCTGGTACGCCGACAAGGAGTACACGAAGCTGCTCCATGAGGACATCGCGATGCGACGCCTCATCGGCAGCCGCCTGCGCAACGCGGGCCTCGCGCGCATCGAGACCGAGCGCAGCGCCAATCAGCTCACCGTGATTATCCAGACCGCAAAGCCGGGCATCGTCATCGGCAAGCAGGGTGCGTCCGTCGACGCGCTTCGAGACGAGCTCGAGCGAATCTCGGGCAAGAAGGTGCGCGTCACCATCCACGAGATCAAGACGCCTGAGCTCGACGCCACGCTGGTCGCCGAGAACGTCGCCTCGCAGCTCGAGAAGCGCATCGCCTTCCGTCGCGCGCTCAAGCAGACGCTGATGCGGAGCATGCGGGCGGGGGCCAAGGGCGTGAAGATCCAGGTGAGCGGCAGGCTCGGCGGCTCCGAGATGTCGCGCCGCGAGTGGGATCGTGACGGGCGCGTCCCGCTGCACACGCTGCGCGCGAACATCGACTACGGCAAGGCCGAGGCACGTACCACCTTCGGGCGCATCGGCGTCCAGTGCTGGCTGTACCTCGGCGACTTTGTCACAGCAACCGGCGAGCCGATCGCCCCGGGCAAGGATCGTGCCGAGGACCGCGGTCTCGAGGATCGCGTTCCGGTGCCGGCCGCTCGCGTCGCGGAGGCGCCCGCTGAGGCCGTCGCCGTGATCACCGAGGCCGTCGACGTCCCCGAGGTCGAGATCGAGGAGCTCCCGACTGACGACGTCGTCGAGATCGACGAGGACGAGGAGGTCATCGCCGCCGCCGGGGTCGACCCCGGCGCGGGTGGTGAGAAGGTCGAGAAGCTCACGCCGAAGCGCGCGCCCGCGCGCCGCAAGCCGGTCGTCGCGAAGAAGCCGGCCTCGGTCTCACGTGTTCCCAAGAAGCTCGTCAAGAAGGCCGACGCGCCGGCCGACGTCGCCGAAGAAGAGGAGGAGTAGCGATGTTGATGCCGAAGCGAACCAAGCATCGCAAGCTCCATCGTGGACGGAGGACGGGCGCCGCGCAGCGTGGCAACAAGCTCGACTTCGGGACCTTCGGGCTCCAGGCGACCGAGCAGTGCTGGATGACCAACCGGCAGATCGAGGCGGCCCGTCGCGCCATGACCCGTCACGTCAAGCGTGGCGGCAAGATCTGGATTCGCATCTTTCCCGATCACGCCTTCACGAAGAAGCCGGCGGAGACCCGCATGGGAAGCGGCAAGGGTCAGCCCGAGGGCTGGGTGGCCGTGGTGCTCCCCGGGCGCGTGCTCTTCGAAATGGCCGGTGTAACCCGCGAGACCGCCCAGGAGGCGATGCGTCTCGCCGCCTTCAAGCTGCCCATCAAGACGCGCTTCCTCGTTCGCGAGGAGACCGGGTCGGACCTGGAGGCGGCGACGCTGTGACCAAGCAGACCGATGCGCTCAACGATTTGCGCCGCATGACCGTCGGCGAGCTCGACGACCACCTCGCCAAGCAGCGCCGGCGGCTGTTCGAGGTTCGCTTCCAGCAGGCGACCGGGCAGGTGGAGAACCACCGCCAGGTTCGCGAGATCAGGCACGAGATCGCCCGGGCGATGACCGTGAAGATCGAGATCGAGCGCGGTCTCCGTCCCGAGCTGGTCGAGCTGGCCACCGCCCGCCCTTCAGCCGCTAAGGCGAAGCCGGTCCGGGCGCCGCGCGCCAAGCCGGCGCCTCGCCTCGAGGTCCCGGCCGTCGTTCCCGCCGCAGTACCCGTTGCCGAGTCCTCGGAACCCGCGGGGGAAGTCGCGGAAACCGTCGACGCCCAGGAGGATGTCGATGAGTGAGGGGACACCGGTGACGCGTCCGCGCCGCAAGGTTCGTGACGGCGTCGTCGTGAGCGACAAGATGGAGAAGACCGTCATCGTGCTGGTGCAGATCAGCAAGCCGCACCCGCTCTACAAGAAGGTCGTCCGGCACAGCACGCGCTTCAAGGTGCACGACGACGAGAGTTGCGGCGTCGGTGATCGTGTGCGGATCGTCGAAACGCGTCCGATCTCGAAGGAGATCCGCTGGCGCGTGGCCGAAGTTCTGGAGAAGGCTCGCTGACATGATCCAGCAGGAATCCGTGCTCAAGGTGGCGGACAACAGCGGCGCGCGCGAGCTGCTCTGCATCCGCGTGCTGGGCGGCAGCTATCGCAAGTACGCGTCGGTGGGCGATGTCATCATCGGCACCGTAAAGGTGGCGCAGCCGAATGCCCAGGTGAAGAAGGGCGATGTTGTTCGCGCCGTCGTGGTGCGCACCACCAAGGAATACAAGCGCCCGGATGGCAGCAACATCCGCTTTGACGAGAACGCCGCCGTGCTTATCACGCCCCAGAACAATCCGCGCGGCTCGCGCATCTTCGGCCCGGTCGCTCGCGAGCTGCGCGAGCGAAACTTCATGAAGATCGTCAGCCTTGCCCCGGAGGTGATCTGAATGCCGACGAAAGTCGAACGCAGACACCGCACCATGCTCGTGCACGAGGGCTGGGCGCGTGGACACCTGCGTCCGCTTGACATCCGCAAGGGCGACAGCGTCGAGGTTATCAGCGGCAAGGACAAGGGCAAGCGCGGTGTCGTGGAGCGCGTGCTCCCCGAGCAGCAACGCGTGGCGGTGCGTGGGGTGAACCTCCTGAAGCGCCATACCAAGTCCGGAGTGAAAGGCAATATCCAGGGTGGCATCGTCGACTTCGACGGCCCGGTCGCCTACAGCAACGTCATGCTCGTCTGCAACCGCTGCGAGAAGACGACGCGGATCGCCCACAGCGTCAACGAGCTCGGCCGGCGCGTGATCGTGTGCAAGAAGTGCGGCGAGACCTTCGACAGGGCGCAGGTGTGATGGCCGTCCAGACCGCCGAGCTGCCCCGACTCCAGCGCCGCTACGTCGACGAGATCGTGCCCACGCTGGTCGCCGAATTCCGCTACCTCAACGCCATGCAGGTGCCCTCCATCGAGAAGGTGGTCATCAACATCGGCCTGGGTGAGGCGATCACCAACGCACGCGCGATCGACGCCGCCATCGTTGACCTCAAGCTGATCACCGGGCAGGCGCCGATCGTGATCCGCGCTCGCAAATCGGTCGCGGCATTCAAGTTGCGCGAAGGCATGCCCATCGGTGTCAAAGTGACCTTGCGAGGACGGCGGATGTACGACTTCCTCGACAAGTTGCTCAACATCGCGCTCCCGCGCATTCGAGACTTCCGCGGCGTCGATCCGAAGGCGTTTGACGGCCACGGCAACTACACCCTCGGGTTGCGCGAGCAACTCGTTTTCCCGGAGATCGACTACGACAAGATCGACAAGCTTCGCGGGCTGGAGGTGTGCATTGTGACCACCGCCCGCACGGACGCGGAGGGCCGCTCGCTTCTCACCGGGCTCGGCATGCCCTTCAGGAAGAACTGACCGATGGCAAAGAAGTCGCTGATCGCAAAGGCGAACCGGCCCGCCCGGTATTCCACGCAAGCGCACCACCGCTGCGGTGTGTGCGGTCGCCCGCGCGCGTACATGCGCAAGTTCGGCATGTGCCGGATCTGTTTCCGCCAACTCGCCAGCATCGGACAGATACCTGGCGTCCAGAAGAGCTCGTGGTGACCCATGACCAGTGACAGCATCGCGGATATGCTCACCCGCATCCGCAACGCCAACCAGGCCCATCACCGCACCGTCGAGATCCCGGTGTCGAAGATGAAGGTCGAGATCGCGCGCGTGCTCACCGAGGAAGGCTTTGTCGAGGGGTACGAGGTCTCGGGTGAGGCGCCCATGCAGCTGCTCACGGTCACGCTCAAGCCGGGCAGCCCGCGCGGCCGCGCGCTCTCGGGCCTGCGCCGGATCAGCCGCCCCGGGTTGCGCGTCTATGCCCGCAAGTCCGAGATCCCGCGCGTGCTCGGCGGACTGGGCGTTGCGATCATCTCGACCTCGCGCGGTCTCATGACCGGTCGCGCCGCGCAGCGCGCCGGATTGGGCGGCGAAGTCGTCGCGTTCGTGTGGTGAGTCACTGATGTCGCGCATCGGCAAGCTTCCGATCCCCGTCCCCGCCGGAGTTGAGGTCGCCCTCGAGACGGGCAATCGCCTGAGCGTCACCGGCTCCCGGGGAACGCTCCAGCGCACCTTCGCGCCGTCGATGCTCATCAACGTCGAGACAGGGACGATCACCGTCGACCGTCCGTCCAACGCGCGCATTCACCGCTCGCTCCACGGGCTGACCCGCACGCTGGTGGCGAACATGGTCCAGGGCGTGAGCGGTGGTTTCACCCGTGAGCTCGACCTGGTCGGTGTCGGTTTCCGCGCCGCCCGCCAGGGCGGCGACCTGGTGCTGACCCTCGGCTATTCCCACCCGATTCGGTACACCCCGCCCGAGGGCATCAACATCGAGGTCCCCGTGCCCACCCAGGTCATCATCAGCGGTTCGGACAAAGAGGTCGTGGGCCAGGTGGCCGCGAAGATCCGCTCCTTCCGCAAGCCCGAGCCGTACAAGGGCAAGGGCATCCTCTATCGCGGCGAGAAGCTCCGCCGCAAGGCCGGCAAGTCCGGGAAGGCCGGCAAGACCAAGTAACCGATCGAAGTACGAAAGTAGAAGGCTGATCAGCATGTTCACGAAGCACGATCGACGCGCCGCCCGCGCTCGGCGCCATCGCCGCGTGCGCAAGCACGTCTCCGGAACTGCCGCGCGTCCACGGCTGGCGGTGTTCCGCAGCCTGCGACACATCGGCGCGCAGCTGGTCGACGACGACAGCGGCCGCACGCTGGTCGCCGCCTCGACGACCGAGCCGGCGCTCCGTGCGGTGCTCGGTGACGCCAAGGCCTGCACGACCGCCGGAGCGGCGGCGATCGGTAAGACGATCTCCGAGCGCGCCAAAGCCGCAGGTGTCGACACCGTGGTCTTCGACCGTGCGGGATACCTCTTCCACGGCCGGGTCAAGGCACTCGCCGAGGCAGCCCGCGAGGGCGGGTTGAAGTTCTAGATGGGCATGCGCATGGATCGCCGCGATGATCGCGGCAGCGAGTTCCAGGAGAAGATCGTCTCCCTCAACCGCGTGGCCAAGGTGGTCAAGGGTGGACGCCGCTTCTCGTTCAGCGCGCTCGTCGTCGTCGGTGACGGCAAGGGCCGCGTGGGTGCCGGGCTCGGCAAGGCCGGTGAGGTGCCGGACGCGATCCGCAAGGGCGTCGACGATGCGAAGAAACACATGATCACCGTCCCCATGGTCGGGACGACCATCCCTCATGAGGTGCGGTACAAGCTGGGCGCCGCCAAGGTGATGCTCAAGCCGGGCGTCCCCGGGACCGGGGTCATCAGCGGGAGTTCGATGCGCGCTGTCGTCGAGGCGGCGGGCATCAAGGACATCCTCACCAAGAGCCTGGGCACGGACAATCCCATCAACGTGGTCCGCGCCACAGTCTCGGCGCTCGCAAGCCTGCGAACCCTCGCCGCCGTGGCCGAGCTTCGAGGTCGCACGCCGGAGCAGATCGTCGGCAGCCGCAAGATGGCCGATCGGATGCTGGGCCGCACCCCGGCCGCGTCCGAAACCGCGGCCGTGGAGGTGGTTGCACCATGACCACCGTGCGCGTGACCTATCGCAAGAGTGCCATCGGGTACGCCTGGGATCAGAAGGCGACCCTCGCGGCGCTCGGCCTTCGCAAGCTCAACCACACCGTGGAGCACGAGGCGACCCCGTCGATTCGCGGCATGGTCCACAAGGTGCGCCACCTGGTGGCGGTCAACGGCGAGCCCGCCGATTCCCCGGCCGGCGTCGCGCTGCTCCAGGACCTGGCGGCCGGATCGGAGAACGCGGCGTGAAGCTGCACGAGCTGAGCCCCGCCAAGGGCAGTCGCCGGCCGCGCAAGCGGGTCGGTCGCGGCCAGGGCGCCGGCCAGGGCAAGACCAGCGGTCGCGGCCAGAAGGGCCAGGGATCGCGTTCGAGCTTCGGCCTTCCAACCGGCTTCGAAGGCGGCCAGATGCCCCTGAAGCAGCGCCTTCCGAAGCTGCGCGGTTTCCACAACCACTGGCGTCACGAGTACGTCGTGGTCAACCTCGGCAAGCTCGTTCGCTTTGACAAGGACACCGTGGTCGATCCCGACGTGCTCACCGAAGCCGGGCTGATCCCGCGCGCGTCGTCGCCGGTCAAGGTCCTCGCCGCCGGACACCTCGGTCATGCGCTCACCCTGCGTGTGCACCGGATCTCGGCTGCCGCACGCACTGCCGTCGAGTCCGCAGGTGGGTCGGTGGAGCTGCTCGGTGCGCAGCCCGCGGCCGACGATGCGGCGCCGGTCGGAAAACGGGCGAAGCGGCGAGCCGATGCGGTCGAAGCACGAGCGGAGCTGCTCAGCCGTCCGGCCACCCCCGCGGAGCCGGCGCCGAAATCTGACCGCAAGAAACGTCCGAAGGGCGCTGAGGCGGCCTCGGAGGCCAAACCCCCGCAGGCTCGCGGAGAGCGCGGCAGCAAACGCAAGCCGGCTCCCCGGGACAGTGACACGACCGCTGAACCGGAGCAGGACGCACAACAGGACAACGAGGCGGAGACCGAGGAAAGGGAGTGAACCTCCTCGAGGCGCTCGGTCAGGCGATCCGGATCCCGGAGCTGCGGCGAAAGCTGCTTTTCACCCTCGGATTGCTGGCGGCTTTCCGGATCCTCGCCGCGATCGCCATCCCCGGGACCAACCCGCTGGCGCTGAACGACCTGTTCTCGAGCAACACGCTGCTCGGCCTGCTCAATCTCTTCAGTGGCGGTGGTCTGCAGCGCTTCACGCTCGTTGCGCTGGGCCTGAACCCCTACATCAACGCGACGATCATCATGCAGCTCATGACGGTCGTCTCCGTCCGGCTCAAGGAGTTGAGCAAGGAGGGAGAGACCGGCCGCAAGAAGATCACCCGCTACACGCGGTGGCTCACGGTGCCGCTGGCGATGCTCCAGGCGTTCGGATACCTCGCGCTGTTCACCAACCCTGGCCTCACCGCGCACGGCGCGATCCTCAGCAATCCGTCCGGCGCGACCGAGATCAGCATCATCCTCACGCTCACCGCCGGGACGATCATCGCGATGTGGCTCGGTGAGCTGATCACCGAGTACGGCGTCGGCAACGGCGTCTCGCTGATCATCTTCGTGGGCATCATCGGCAGGCTCCCTGCGGCGATCGTCGGCTACGGCGGCACCGGTGGCACCGCGCATCTCATCCAGATCGTGGTGATGGCGCTGATCGCGGTCGCGGTCACCGCGGCCGTCATCGAGGTGCAGCAGGCGCAGCGCAAGGTGCCCGTGCAGTCGGCGCAGCGAGTCCTCAACGTGCGAACCGGTCAGGCGGCCCAGGGACGGCGAAACTTCTTACCACTTCGAGTCAACGCCGCAGGTGTCATCCCGATCATCTTCGCCATCTCGATCATGACCTTCCCGACGATCTTCGCCAACCTCTTCCAGAGCAGCGGTGGATGGACGCAGAGCATCGCACAGTGGATCACCACCAACTGGCAGGCGACGGGCGGGAACATCTTCCTGAACGTCGTGTACAACGCCATCTACTTCCTGCTCGTGATGGGATTCACGTACTTCTACACCGCGATCGTGTTCGACCCCGTCGACGTCGCCGACAACCTGAAGAAGCAGTCCACGTTCATCCCCGGCATTCGCCCGGGCAGGAGCACCGCCGAGTATCTCGGCAAGGTCATGGGCAGGATCACGCTTGCGGGCGCGCTCTTCCTGGCGCTCATCACGGTGGTGCTGCCGCTGCTCACCGCGGTGCTCACCGGGGTTCCGTCCACCAGCCTCTATCTCGGCGGCACGGCGATCCTCATCGTGGTCGGCGTGGCGCTCGACACCATGAAGCAGATCGAGACCCAGTTGCTCATGCGTCAGTACAAGGGGTTCATCAAATGATCGCCTTGATGTTCGGACCGCCGGGAAGTGGCAAGGGCACGCAGGCGTCGCGAGTGGCGCTGCGCCTCGGCGTTCCGCATGTCGCGACAGGGGACATGCTGCGCAGCGAGGTGGCGCGCAACACGCCGCTCGGCCACGAGGCCAAGCCGATCATGGACGCCGGTGGACTCGTCCCCGACGACCTGGTGGTCCGCATGATCGAGGCCCGGCTCAACCAGGCCGATGCCCGCGGCGGCGTGCTCCTCGACGGGTTTCCTCGCACGGTTCCCCAGGCCGTCACCCTTGACGCCATGCTCGAGAAGCGCAGCGAGCATGTCGCCGAGGTGATCTCGCTCGAGGTGCCCGCCGACGAGTTGAAAGCACGGATCCTCAAGCGGGCCACCACCGAGGGACGCAGCGACGACACCGCGGTGGGGCTCGCTCAGCGCCTCGTCGTGTACCGGCAGGAGACCGAGCCTGTCCTCGAGCACTATCGGGACGCCGGCACCCGGATCGAGGCGATCAACGGAGTCGGTGGCATCGACGCGATCACCGACCGGATTCTGCAGGCGCTCCGCCACAACGGTGCTCCGGTGGCAAGCTCATGAGCCAGCACGCCGTCGACAGCTTCCGACTGAAGCGGCCTGACGAGATCGAGAAGATGCGGGTGTCCGGGAGGATCCTCGGCGCCTGCCTCTCCCAGCTCGCGAGCTCGGTGCGGGCCGGGATCACCACGCTCGACCTCGATCGCGAAGCGGAGACGTTCATCCGGGATCACCACTGCATCCCGGGATTCCTCGGGTACCAGGGCTTCCCCAACTCGCTCTGCGTCTCGATCAACGACCAGGTCGTCCACGGCATCCCCGGCCCCCAGGTCCTCCGGGACGGCGACCTCGTGTCGCTCGACTGCGGGCTCATCCTCGACGGCTGGTGGGCCGACAGCGGTCTCTCGGTCGCGTGTGGCGAGGCGTCGCCCGAGGTGGGCCGTCTCATCGACACGACGCGACAGGCGCTCGATCTCGGCATCGCCGCCGCGATCCCCGGCAACCACATCGGCGACATCGGCGCCGCCGTCCAGTCCTTCGTCGAGGCGAACGGGTACTCGGTGGTGCGCCAGTACGTGGGACATGGGATCGGCCGGGACATGCACGAGCTTCCGCAGGTCCCGAACTACGGCCGCCCGGGCACGGGCAATCTCATCAAGCCCGGCTACGTCATCGCGATCGAGCCGATGGTCAACGTGGGCCGTCCGGACACTCGCGTCCTCGACGACGACTGGACGGTGGTCACGTCCGACGGCAAGCTCTCCTGCTACTTCGAGCACACGGTTGCGATCACCGAGAACGGCCCCGAAGTGCTCACCCTCCGCCCCGACCCGGTCCTCGCGGACGTCCAGTCGTGAGGGGGGTCGATTTGCCTGCCGGACGAGGCGCGGTTTATACTCATTCCCTCGGGCTCTCGGATGAGCCTGGTTCGGCGCGCTCGCAACGGGGTACCGCCGGCACCAGCGTCACGGATCGCCCCGGGACGCATCGAGCACTTCGCCATCGGCTCCCTACGCCGCCAACCATGAGGAATTCGTCACCAGGATGAAGGTCAGAGCATCGGTCAAGCGCCTGTGTGAGCGCTGCAAGGTCATCAAGCGCCACGGCGCGGTCAGAGTGATCTGCGAGAACCCGAAACACAAGCAGCGGCAGGGGTAAGGCCGAGCAATGGCACGTATCGCCGGCGTCGACGTCCCTCGTGACAAGCGGATCGAGATCGCCCTCACGTACATCTACGGGATCGGCCCGACCACGGCGAAGCGAATGCTGTCGCTGGCCGGGGTTGCTCCGGATACGCGCACCAAGGACCTGAGCGACGCCCAGGTCGGCAAGCTCCGCGACGTCATCGCGAAGCAGCTCCAGGGCCGCGTCGAAGGTGACCTCCGCCGTCAGATCGCGCTCAACATCAAGCGTCTCACCGAGATCGGCACCTACCGCGGGCTGCGCCACCGGCGTGGCCTCCCGGTTCGTGGCCAGCGCACCCGCACCAACGCCCGCACCCGTCGCGGCCCGAAGAAGACCGTCGGCGTGCGCCGCAAGAAGGCGACGAAGTAGACCCATGGCCAAGAAGAAGAAAGTCGTCCGAACCCGTCGCCGCGAGCGCAAGAACATCGCGGTCGGCCAGGCGCACGTCCTGGCGACGTTCAACAACACGATCGTCAGCCTCACCGACCCGGACGGCAACGTGATCGCCTGGGGATCGGCGGGCGCGCAGGGCTTCAAGGGCTCGCGCAAGAGCACCCCGTTCGCCGCGCAGGTCACCGCCGAGGCGGCCGCTCGCCGCGCCATGGAGCACGGGCTGAAGTCGATCGAGATCTTCGTCAAGGGGCCGGGAGCCGGACGCGAGGCCGCGATCCGGAGCCTGCAGGCGAGCGGGCTCGACGTCAGCGCCATCTCCGACGTCACGCCGATTCCTCACAACGGCTGCCGCCCGCCGAAGCGGCGCAGGGTCTAGGGGGGTCGATGGCCAATCAAGCCGGTCCCGTCTGCCGCCTCTGCCGCCGCGAGGGCGCCAAGCTCTACCTCAAGGGCGCCAAGTGCGTGACCAACTGCACGTTCGACAAGCGCAGCGGTCTGCTCCCCGGACAGCACGGCCTCGCGCGCCGGCGCAAGGCGAGCGACTACGGCATCCAGCTCCGAGCCAAGCAGAAGGCGCGGCGCATCTACGGCGTCCTCGAGACCCAGTTCCGCCGCTACTTCGAACGGGCCGAAGGTGCTGAGGGCGTCACCGGCACGGTGCTCCTCCAGCAGCTCGAGCGCCGTCTCGACAACATCGTCTACCGGCTCGGGCTCGCCAGCTCGCGCCGCGAGGCGCGCCAGCTCGTGAGCCACCGGCACTTCAAGGTCAATGGCCGGGCGCTGAACATCGCGTCCGCGCAGCTCCGTCCCGGAGACGTGGTCGAAGTTCGCGAGCGGAGCCGCAAGATGCTCGTGCTCGAGAACGCGCAGTCGCTGGTGTCCGGCAGGCAGGTCCCGGAGTGGCTGACCCTCGATGCCGCGGCGCTCCGGGGCACCGTGACACGTTTGCCCGAGCGCCACGAGATGGAACAACAAATCGAAGAGCAGCTCATCGTGGAGTACTACTCGAGATGACCGTGCTCCGCGCCGGGATCGGCGCAACGTCCTTTTCCCCTGTTGAGGAGTCCCAATGGCAATTGACATGATGACCACCCCCGCGGTCAAGGAGATCGAGAGCAGCGCCGACTACGGCAAGTTCGAGATCGAGCCGCTCGAGCCCGGATTCGGGGTGACACTCGGCAACTCGTTGCGCCGCGTGCTCCTCTCCTCGCTTCCCGGCGCAGCGATCACCTCGGTGTCGATCGAGGGCATTGCGCACGAGTTCAGCTCGATCGAGAACGTCAAGGAGGACGTGACCGAGATCCTCCTCAACATCAAGGAGATCAACGTCCTCTCGCACAGCGCGGACCCGGTGCGTATCAGCCTCGACCAGCACGGTCCTCGCGATGTCACCGCCGGTGACATCGAATGCCCGAGCGACATCGAGATCCGCAACCCCGGTCAGCACATCGCCACCCTGGACTCGCCCAAGGCGCAGCTGCGCATGGACCTGATGGTCGAACGCGGCAAGGGCTACGTCACCGCTGAGCGCAACAAGAAGGAAGGCCAGGCGATCGGGGTGATCCCGATCGACGCGATCTTCACCCCGGTGCGCAAGGCGAACTTCTTCGTCGAGAAGACCCGCGTCGGTCAGGAGACGGAGTGGGACAAGCTGGTCGTCGAGGTGTGGACTGACGGCACGCTCGCGCCGGTGGAGGCGGTCAGCCGCGCCGCCGGGCTATTCACCGAGCATCTCGGCCTCTTCGTCCGGTTCGGCGACAACCTTGCCGCACCGCAGCAGCGACAGGCGCGTGGCAATGACCTTCCGAGCCGCCTCGCCGACGTTCCGATCGAGGATCTCGAGCTCAGCGTGCGCGCGCTCAACTGTCTCAAGGCGAACGACATCACCAAGGTCGGGCAGCTCGTGGCGATGAAGCAGGAAGAGTTGCTCACATTGCGCAATTTCGGTCAGAAGTCGCTCGACGAGATTCGCGAGAAGCTCGTGCAGCGCGAGCTGGTCACTCCCGAAGAGCTGGAAACGCTGTTCCAGCCGATGGCGAGGTAACCGGAACCAGTCATGCGACATCGCATCGCCGGTCGGAAGTTCGGGCGCAGCGCCGCGCATCGCCAGTCGATGACGCGCAACCAGGTGACCTCCCTGCTGCGCTATGGACGCATCACGACCACCGAGGCGAAGGCCAAGGAGCTGCGTCGATGGGTCGAGCGCGTCATCACCTCCGCCAAGCCGGACGACCTCAACGCACGCCGCAAGGTCGCGCTGTACGTCAACGACCGCGAGGTGTCGAACAAGCTCTTCTCGACGTATCTCGAGCGCTACAAGGAACGGCCGGGTGGCTACACGAGGGTGGTCAAGCTGCCGCCGCGGCGCAGTGACGCCGCGCCGATGGCGATCATCGAGCTGGTCGAGTAGGAGCGGATCACCAGTGCCCACCTACGGTTTCACCCTCGAGTACGACGGCACCGACTTCGCCGGCTGGCAGATCCAGCCGAGCGTGCGGACGGCCATGGGCGTCTTCAACGATGCGCTCCGCGCACTGACGGCCGAGACCCCCACGCTGACCGCCGCTGGACGCACCGACGCCGGTGCGCATGCGCACGGGCAGGTGGTCGGGTGCACGCTCGAGCGCGACTGGGCTCCCGATACGTTGCGCAACGCCCTCAATGCGACGCTCCCCGCGGACCTTGCGGTGCGCGGCGTCTCGCTCAGGCCCGACGGCTTCGATGCGCGCCGCGATGCGGTGGAGCGGACCTATCGATACCTCATCGTCTGCCGGGACGGCCGCTCGCCGGTGACGCGGCGCAACGCGTGGACGGTGCGCGGGCCGCTCGACATCGATGCCATGCGCCGAGCGGCGTCGACGCTCGTCGGCAGCCATGACTTCGCCGCCTTCGGCAGCTCGCCGCGGCCCGGCGGCAGCACCGTCCGCCGCGTCTCCGCCGTGAGCATCGAACGAGCCGAGCTTGTGGCCGGCGAGGAGCCGGGCCGCGGCGAGCCCATTCTCGAGACCGTCGCCATCACCGTGCACGCCGACGCGTTCCTGCGCGGCATGATGCGCTCGTTCACCGGCGCGCTCGTCAAGGTCGGCCAGGGCCGCGCCACACCGGAGTGGCTCGCGGCGCTCGTCGACGCGGCGACCGAGCGCGACCCGTCGGTGGGGGTCGCCCCCGCACGCGGCCTGCACCAGTGGTCGGTGCGCTACGAAGCACTGTCTGAAGACCGGGAGCTCGCGGCATGACCAGCACGCTGACCTACCAGGCCAAACCGGCCGAGCTCGAGCAGCGCTGGTTTCTCGTCGACGCACGCGGACAGACGCTCGGCCGCCTGGCCGCGAACATCGCGCGCGTGCTGCGCGGCAAGCACCGTCCGGAGTTCACCCAGCACATCAACACCGGCGAGCACGTCATCGTGATCAACGCGAAGGACATCGTGGTCACCGGACGCAAGCGCACGCTCAAGCTGTACGACCGCTACTCGGGATACCCCAGCGGCCGGCGCGTGCGCACCTTCGATGAGGCCATGGCCGTCGACGCGACGTTCCCGATCATGCATGCCGTCCGCGGGATGCTGCAGCACAACACCCTCGGTGCCGAGCAGCTGACCCACCTTCGCGTCTACGCGGGCTCGGAGCACAAACACGAGGCCCAGCGACCGCAGCCGATCACGTTCGGCGAGCTAGGGGAGATCATCGTTGCCCGCAACAGTTGAGGCATACAAGCAGGCCACCGGCCGCCGCAAGACGGCGGTCGCGCGCGTGCGCATCGTCCCCGGTGACGGCGTCATCGTCGTCAACAACCGTCCACCCAGCGAGTATTTCGGCCGCCGTGACCTCGAGACCGTGGTCACGCAGCCCCTCCGAGTCACCGACACCACCGGCCGCTTCGAGGTATCGGTCAAGGTCTTCGGCGGCGGCATCGCGGGGCAGGCCGGAGCAGTGTGCCACGGGATCGCGCGCGCGTTGATCGCCGCCGACCCCGAGCTGCGCCCGGTGCTCAAAGCGGCAGGTCTGCTCACGCGCGACTCGCGCGAGAAAGAGCGGAAGAAGTACGGTCTGAAGCGAGCACGGAAGGCGCCGCAGTACACCAAGCGGTAGTGGTGACTCCGCCCGTCACGCGTACGACGGTGCGGGCGCGTGTTCTCGGGTGCCCCGTCGACATCGTCGATATGGCGACGGCCGTGCAAACCCTCGTCGAGATCGTGGAACGGCGTCGTTCGGTCCTCAATTCACAACCCGCCGTGGTGGTAACACTGAACCCTGAGATGATCATGATGGCAAGACGCGCGCCCGCATTCGGCTCGGTGCTCGAGTCGGCTGCGTTGGTGGTGCCTGACGGCATTGGGCTGGTGCGCGCACTTCGCCGCCGCGGGCATCCCGAGGTGGAACGTGTTGGCGGAACCGACCTGATCGCCGCCTACCTCCCTCAGGCCGAGGGTCGCGGCCATCGGATCGCGCTGGTCGGCGGGGCGCCCGGCGTTGCCGCCATGGCGCGCGACCGAATGCTCGAAGCCTATCCGAAACTGCAGGTCGTGGCTGTCAGCGACGGCCGGCCTGGGGCACCGATCGCGCGCGAGTTGGAGAACGCCGAGCCAGACGTCGTGCTCGCCGCATTTGGGGCCGGCCGTCAGGAACTCTTTCTCGACCGGTATCTCGGTCCCATCGGGGCGGCGGCAGGGATCGGTGTCGGCGGCGCCCTTGACTTCCTTGCAGGCAGGGTACCCCGCGCTCCCGCTCCGATCCGCCGCATCGGCTTGGAATGGGCATGGCGTCTAGCGATCCAGCCGTGGCGCTTTCGGCGACAATCGGTGCTTCCGGTGTACTGGTGGCTCGAGCGCCGCGAGGCCGCCGCCCTGCGAGCCAGCCGGTAACCTGCCCATGCTGAGCATCATCGTTCCCGCCTACAACGAGGAGCAGCGACTGCCCGCGACGTTGATAAGGATGCGAAGCTATCTGGATGGACGGGATGAGCCGTATGAGGTGCTCGTCGTCGACGACGGTAGTAGCGACAACACCCTGGCGATGTCGCGCGACATCGCCAGGGGCTGGCCGCAGCTGCGGGTGCTCGCCCTTGAGCACAACACGGGCAAAGGCGCCGCCGTCCGCCTTGGCATATTGAGCGCAACGGGTCAGCATCGGGTGTTCAGCGACGCCGATCTCAGCACGCCAATTGAGGAAGTTGAGCACCTGCGGGCTCGATTGCACGGCAGGTGCGCGGTGGCCATCGCATCGCGAGCCCTTCCCGGCTCGCGGATTGAGGTGCACCAGCCGGGGCGACGCGAGGTGATGGGCCGCACCTACAACAGGTTGGTGCGCGTTGCCGCCCTCCGTGGCCTGCATGACACGCAGTGCGGATTCAAGGCGTTCACTGCCGAAGCTGCGCTCGCCTGTTTTACTCCCTTGCGGACGCTCCGCTTCGGATTCGACGCTGAAGTGCTGCTCCGCGCCCGCCGGCTCGGGTGGACGGTCGAGGAGGTGCCGGTGCGATGGGAACACAAGGAGGACTCCCGAGTGAGCGCGATGCGCGACTCGGTGGGTGTTCTCGTGGATCTGATTCGCCTGAGGTTCATCGTTCGGCGCGATAATCGCTGAGTGAGAACCGCCCAGCGAGACAAGACGTCGGGCCACATCGATGTTCGGGTCGCAGGCGCACCGCTGGTCGGACTTCGCTTCCATCTCGACTCCCGCGCCGCGGACCTCGAGGAGGTATCGGTCGACCTGGAGCGACGGCTCATCGACATCGGCGCCCGGCGCATCAACCTCCTGATCAAGCTCCGCCGCGCCGAGGAAGCGCGTCAGAAGGCTCTCGAAGTGCTTCCGGGGGTGGCTTCGCAGGCGATCCTCTCCGACATCGCCGCGACCTTCGCCGAAGGCCTCGAGCTGAGCACCGAGCTGACCCGGCTCGAGACCCGGGCGGAGGGCCTCCGGGCGCGCCTCTCCGACGTCACCGCGGAGCAGCACCTGCTGCGCACCATGAGCCGCCAGCTCGTCCACGTGCCCGCCCAGTCGGTCGCGGACCCGAATCAGCGCGCGAGCCGCTATAGCCAGGCCGCCCGCCAGATCTACGAGATCGCCGACGTGGAGCATTCCGAGACCGCCCGGCTGATCCTCGAGGGACCGATGCAGCGCCTCGCCGACGCTGCTCTCGAGGCTGAGCTGATCGGAAGGAGCCTTGCGCGTGAGCCGGCGACCGCCGTGGGCGCGAGCGCTCGATGCCGGACCGCCGCGACCGAGGCGTCGGAGCAACTCGGAGAGGTCATCGCAGGGTTGCTCCCGCTCAGCGAGGAGCGAGGATTGGTCGGCGCCGTTCGCGAGCTGCTGTCCGCGTGGTCGGAGCGCGGCCCGGTGCTGCTCCACGTGCTCGGGAGCGAGCGCCGGATGTCCCCGCTCGCCGAGATCACCATGTACCGGATCCTCGAGCAGGCGCTCGACAATGCGCTCTCGCACGGGCGCCCGCACCGTATCGATGCGATCCTCTCGTTCCTCCCGCGGCTCGTCGTCGGGGTCGTGAAGGATGACGGCGACGGGTTCGACGTGAGCGCCACCGATGCGCGCCTCGGACGCACCGCCGGTCTCGGCCTCATCCAGATGCGCGAACGAGCGGCGCTGGTCGGAGGCCGCGTTCAGGTGCGCAGCGGCCTCGGGCTTGGCACCGAGGTTCGCGTCACCATCCCTGACAACCGCGCGACGACCTAGCGACGGCTGCGACAGGCCGCGAGACGCCGGGTAGGATCGCGCTCATGTCCTCGACTCAGCGCAGCTTCCGCCTCACCACGTCCTCAGGCACCACAGTGGCCGGAGCGGTCGCCATGGCCGACACGCCCTGGCAGCGCTTCATGGGCCTGATGGGCCGTCGCGAGCTCGCGGCCGACGCGGGGCTCTGCCTGCGGCCGTGCAGCTCGATCCACATGTTCTTCATGCGGATTCCAGTCGACGCCGCCTTCCTCGACAAGGACGGAGTGGTGGTCCGGATCTACTCCTCGCTGCGTCCCTGGCGGGTCACCCGAGTCGTCCGAAAAGCCAAGTCCTGTATAGAACTTCCGGCGGGCACCTTGGCTGCCGCCGGGGTCCAGGTCGGCGACCGCCTCACCCTGCCGGGCTAGCAAGCCGGAGCCCACGGCGGGTCGCTTCCTGCTTGCCTTGGGCGAAACCGGCACGGGCGGCGGGGATGCGGGTCGCCAGATCCATCTGGTTCGTGCCCATCGCGGCTCGGGAATCGGCGTCTGGTGTGATCACCTCGACGTGGCTACCCTGCTTGTGCAGGGCCTCGACCTGGCCTGCCAGATCCGTGCCCGGGAATCTGCGCAGGCCTTCGAACTGGCCTGCCGGGTCCGTGCCCTGTTCCGCTGGGGTCTGGCTCCGTCCGCCCAACGGCGAGACCACCACGACGTTCGCGTAACCCGAGGCAAGGTCGGCGTTGTCGGTGGAGCGCACGCCACCGTCGATGTATCGACTGCCGTTGATGGCGACCGTGGGGACCAGACCGGGCGCCGCGGTGCTCGCGGTGACTGCGTCCACCAGGTCGACGCCGGACTCGCGGTCGAAGGCAGCCAACTCGCCGGTATGCGCGTTGACAGCCACCACGATCATCGGCCTGTCCGGCCATTCAGGGCGAGGCAAGCGGGCGGCGACGATTGCGCGCCGCGGTGCCGCCCCGGGTCCGAGTATGGAGTCGCTCTCCAACCCGAACGCGCCCATCGCACGTTGTAGATCGGCAGCCGAGGTGGCGGCGGCGCCGATAGCCCTCATCCGCTCGAACACCGTGCCCATCGGCAGGGACGGCGGCCGTTCCCGGTCCCGTCCGACCGGTTGAATCGGCGGGGAGAGCACCGAGGCAAACAGTTCGGCCGGTGGTATGCCGCCGCGCACCTGCGCTGCCGCGGTGGCACCGGCCGAGGTGCCGATCACCAAATCGGCGGCCTCTGTCATATCGATACCAGCGTCTGCCAAGCCTGCGATGACACCGATCTCCCACGCATTTCCGGCAGCGCCACCACCACCGAGAACCAGAGCAACGTTGTGAACCATCTGGACACTATGTCAGCCCGTGCAGACCCGGTCCATCGACAGTGCACGTCTGGCAGCAAATACCGCGGACCAGCGGGCCGCAGGGATTGCCGCGATCGAGCTGCCGACTGGTGCCCTTGCCCGCGCCGGCATCGGCGTCGGAGACCTCCTGACGATGTCCTGATTCGGTACCGTCGCCCCCGCCACACCGCGTGATTGGAGGACTGACGTGTACCAGGGAATGCTTGCCGAGACGGTCACGGTCGTCGGTCACGGCGACGAGGAGATCGGCGCCTATCTCGCCCGGCCGCTCGGCGCCGGACCCTTTCCCGGGGTGCTGGTGATTCACCATGCGCCCGGTTGGGACGCCGCCACCAAGGAGATCGCCCGGCGGTTCGCCGCTGAGGGCTACGCCGCGATCTGCCCGAACCTGTATCACCGCTTCGGGCCGGACCTCGCTCCCGACGACGCCGCGGCGGCAGCGCGTGCCGGCGACTGGATCACCACCGAGCAATTCCTCGGCGATGCGGGAGGAGCGCTGCGGTTTCTTCGGGGCCTGCCCGTGAGCAGCGGGAAGATCGGATCGATCGGGTACTGCTCAGGAGGGCGGCAGTCCTTCCTCGCCGCCTGCGAGCTGCCGGTCGATGCCGCCGTGGACTGCTACGGCGCCTTCGTGATCTCCAGCTCGCCGCCGGAGCTGCCGTACCGGATGGAGCCGGTCATCGACCGGGCGCCGAAGATCTCGTGCCCGATCCTCGGGCTCTTCGGGGTGGAGGACAGGAATCCTTCGCCCGACGAGGTCGCACAGCTCGATGCGGAGCTGACCCGCCTCGGCAAGGAGCACGAGTTCCACACCTTCGACAACGCCGGCCACGGGTTCTTCGCGGTCGATCGACCCATGTACAGGGTGGAGGCGGCGGTCGCCGGCTGGCGGCTCATCCTCGACTTCTACGGCCGTCACCTGCACTAGGAGGGGCCATGTGCTCGTACATCGTTGAGAAGGCAGCGCTGACCGGGAGCGCGAAGGCGGCCGGCACTTGGGGGCCGATCACCGCCGCGGTGGTCGCCGTGGATCACCCATCCCATGCTTCTCTCGACCACGCACTGATCGTCGACCTCGTCAACGCGGGGCGGCCGGTGAGTGAGCGGATCGCGCTGGAGCTGAGCGTCGAGTCGGCCCGGGAGCTGATCGCCTGCATGCAATCCGCGCTGGACGCGTTCGGCGAGTGCGGCTGAGCCGGCTTCGCCACGTGCTGGGGGCGGCAAGCTCCGGGGCAACCCGTTGTCCGGACCGGGTCTGCCGCGACCGCTCATACCTGCGGGCATGCTCGGAGCGATCGCCAGGCTGCTGCTCGACGCGGTCGCCCCGAAGCGCTGCTCCGGCTGTGCGGCCGTCTCCGAACAGTCGATCTGCCCGGCCTGCTGCGCGGCCATGAGCGCCCTGCCGGTGCCGGCCGTCCGCCGGATGCGCTCCGGCAGCGCTTTCGCAGGCTTCGAGTTCGTCGAGCCCGTCCGTGCCGCGCTCCATCGCGGCAAGTACGGCGGGGACCGCGAGGCGCTGCGTGAACTGGCCGCGATCGCGGCGGTCCGACTGCGCGGTCCGCGGCTCTTCACGCCGGACGCGCTCGTCGCCGTCCCACTCGGCCGCCGCAGGCGCAGGCAACGCGGGTACAACCAGTCGGAGATCCTGGCGTCGGTGCTCGCGGATGAGTGGGACGTGCCGGTGCTGGACGATCTGACGAGGACCCGTGACACGCCACCGCAGAGTGCTCGCAACGAGGCGACGCGCCGGGGGAACGTCGCGGGGGCGTTCTCGTGGACCGGCGGCGACCTGAGCGGCTCCTACCTCTGGCTGGTCGACGACGTGCTCACGACCGGAGCCACCGCCGAGGCGGCCGGGTCGGTTCTGGGGCTCGCCGGAGCCTCCCTCGTGGACGTCGTCGTCATCGCCGTGGTGCCGTGAATGGCGAGGGCTGCCAGAATGAAAGGGACCATGTCCCTCTTCAAGAAGCCGATCAACAAGGTCCTCGGCGACCCGGTCAAGCGCGAGATCAAGCGCTACCAGGGTGTCGTGGACCTCATCAACGATCTGGAGCCGGAGACCTCCGCGCTCACCGACGAGGAGCTGCGCGACAAGACGCGCGAATTCCGCGAGCGCCTCGGCGTCGAGGGCGCCGACATCACCCACGGCCAGTCGTTTGCGGCCGGGCTCGGCGAGGAGACCGAGGAGATGGCCATGGAGCGCGCCGAGGAGCAGGAGCGTGAGGCCGCGCGCCGGCAGGCCCTCGACGACCTCCTGCCCGAGGCGTTCGCGGTGGTTCGCGAGGCGTCCAAGCGAACCCTCGGCATGCGCCACTTCGACGTCCAGCTGATCGGCGGCATCGTGCTGCACCAGGGCCGCATCGCCGAGATGAAGACCGGTGAAGGCAAGACGCTGGTGGCGACCCTGGCGCTGTACCTCAACGCGCTCGAGGGACGCGGCGCGCACCTCGTGACCGTCAACGACTACCTGGCCCGCCGCGACGCGGGGTGGAACGCCGCCCTGTACCACTTCCTCGGACTGTCGGTCGGGGTCATCGCCGGGCAGGATCTCTCATACGTCTACGACCCCGAATTCCTCGACGAGACCCACCCGGATGCCCGCCTGCAACATCTGCGTCCCTGCACCCGGCGCGAGGCGTACGCCGCGGACATCACGTACTCGACCAACAACGAGCTGGGCTTCGACTACCTGCGCGACAACATGGCCCAGAAGCTGGACCGGTGCGTGCAGCGGCGCCTGCGCTACGCGATCGTCGACGAGGTCGACTCGATTCTCATCGATGAGGCGCGCACGCCGCTGATCATCAGCGGGCAGGCCAGCGAGGCGACCGACAAGTTCTACACGTATGCGCGCTTGATCCCGAAGCTCGTGCCTGAAGACGACTACACCATCGACGAGAAGACCAAGTCGGCGACGCTCACCGAGGCGGGCGTCGACAAGATCGAGAAGTGGACGGGGATCTCCAACGTCTACGAGATGGAGCATGCCGCCGAGGCGCACCAGATCAACCAGGCGCTGCGTGCGCATGCGCTCTGGCTTCGCGACCGTGACTACATCGTGCGCGACGGCGAGGTGATCATCGTCGACGAGTTCACCGGGCGGACGATGCCGGGTCGCCGCTGGTCGGACGGTCTCCATCAGGCGATCGAGGCGAAGGAGGGCGTGGCAGTCCAGCAGGAGACGGTGACGCTGGCGACGATCACCTTCCAGAACTTCTTCCGGCTCTACGACAAGCTCGCGGGCATGACCGGCACCGCCCTCACCGAGGCCGAAGAGTTCCACAAGATCTACAAGCTCGAGGTGGTGCCGATTCCGACGCACCGCCCGATGGTCCGTCTCGACGAACCCGACCTCATCTACAAGGGTGAGGACGGCAAATACCGTGCGGTGGTCGAGGAGATCGCCGAGCGAAACAAGAAGGGCCAGCCCATCCTCGTCGGGACCACGAGCATCGAGAAGAGCGAGCGCCTGAGCCGTCAACTCGACAAGCTCGGCGTGCCCCACTCGGTGCTCAACGCCAAGTTGCACGAGAAAGAGGCGGACGTCATCGCCAACGCAGGCCGGCGCGGCAGCGTCACGATCGCGACCAACATGGCCGGCCGTGGCACCGACATCGTGCTCGGCGAAGGAGTCGCGGGCGTCGGAGGCCTCTACATCATCGGCACCGAGCGTCATGAGTCGCGGCGCATCGACAACCAGCTCCGAGGTCGTGCGGGCCGCCAGGGTGACCCCGGCGAGTCGCGGTTCTTCCTCTCATTCGAGGACGACCTGATGCGCGTGTTCGGCGGGGAGCGCATGCAGGGCTTCATGGGCAGGCTCGGCGTCGACGAGGACACGCCGCTCGAGTCGAAGATGGTGTCGCGGCAGATCGAAGGCGCGCAGGCTCGCGTCGAGGGGCACAACTTCGACAGCCGGCGTCATGTCGTCGAGTACGACGACGTCATGAACAAGCAGCGCGAGATCATCTACGGCGAGCGCCGCAAGATCCTCGAGGGAACCGACACGCGTTCGAATTTCGTCTCGATGGTCGAGCACGTGGTGGCGACCGACGTGCCGACGTACTGCGAGGGGCGCCATCGCGAGGCTTGGGACTTCGAGGGACTCTGGACGCAGATGCGGCTGCTCGCGGCCGGGCTGCCGCCGCTCTCCGAGGTCGACACGGACAGCCTGGGGAACTCCATCGAGGAGGTGACCGAGACGCTCAGTGGCGAGTTGATCGGCCTCTACGAGGAGAAGGAGCAGGAGTACGGCGCGGAGTTGCTCCGCGAAGTCGAGCAGAGCGTGATGCTCCAGGTGATCGACTCACGGTGGCTGACCTACCTGACGCAGATGGACCATCTCCGCGAGGGTATGGGCTTCCAGGCCTACGGTCAGATGGATCCCCTGGTCGAGTACAAGGCTGCGGCGTTCACGGCATTCCAGGACCTGACCGAGGACATCCAGCGCGAGATCGCGCGGGCGCTGCTCAACGTCCAGATTCGACGGGTGGATCCAAATGAGGCGGCGCCCGAGAACGCCGTCGAGGCGTCGGAGACGGCTCAGGCCATTCCCGCGCCGACGGCCGGCGCTGCCGAGGCGACCGCGCCACCCTCGCCGCGCGCAGACCGACCCGGGGGCGCGACCGACGGCGCTCAGGTGCCTCCTGCGCGTCCGGCTGCGGCGCTCGCAAGCGGCGCGCTCGCTCGAGCGACCGGAACCCGCGTGTCCGCGCCGCTGATGGCGAAGCCGATCGTGCGCAACATCGTCGAATCCTCCGCGGAGGGCACGCGCCGCGTTGACGGAAACGGGAACGGGGCGGGCAACGGTGCGAGTGGCGCGCCGCATGGCAAGGTCGGACGCAATCAGGCGTGTCCGTGCGGGTCAGGGAAGAAGTACAAGTACTGCCACGGGAAGTAGGCTTGGCATGGTCGACTGCACGGCAGCTGCGAGGAGTTGGTAGCAGCGAGGTAGACCGCGTTCAGGCGCTCGCGAACGCTTGGTGATCGGACTGGGGATTCCGAGCCAAGGTGCGAGCGGCGAAGCTCGTCCATGATCTCTTGCCACCACCGCCAGGTACTACAGTCTCGACAAGCGGTTGCAACCACAAGCGGAGGGAGTAACCCTTGCTGAGGCAGGTCGCGGACGGTGTGCTGATCCACGAGAGCGAGTTCTGCCAGAGCAACGCGGTTGTCGTGCACGGCCGGGCCGGCGTGCTCCTCATCGACCCCGGGGTGCACGGCTACGAAATGGCCTGCCTTGCCAACGACCTGTCCGATTCGGGCCACACCGTTGTCGCAGGCTTCTCGACGCATCCTCATTGGGATCACAGCGACGCGCGGCTCGGCCCATCGGCGACGTACGGCGATTGGCTGCCTGGCGTGCACGCAGGGCAACTCCAGCGCCTCGCCCGAAGAAGCGAGCGCGATGACCCTGCCAATTTGCTGGCGCACGACAAAGCCGATTGACGGTAGGAATTAGGGTAGCCCGTAAAGTTCCCTTGGGAGACAAGGACCGGCGGAAGATCCAACCAACCCGTGCGCGCGGCTCGAGACCTCATCTTTGCTTCGCGTTCAGTAGTAGTGTCGCCGACCCCCGACTGCGTGCCCCATGGCCCCGAGCAGCGCGAGAGCGATGCCGATCACAGCCAGGATGATGCCCACGGTCCACAGGATTGGGATGGCGGCCACGAATCCGATGATCATCAGGATCACGCCGAGGATGATCACTTCCTCTCCTTCGCGCCTGGTTCGTTCTTTGCGAGAGCGCGGACCCTTGTCTTGACGGCGCGGGCCGCTTCCCTGACCGAGTCCCGGGCATCTTCGCCGGCCTGTTCGACCTTGCCGACGAGGCGCTGCGTCTTGCCCTCCGCTTCGAGGTCCTTGTCGCCGGCGACCTTCCCGCTGAACTCTTTGACCTTGCCGGTAACCTTGTCGCTCTGTCCGCTCATCATGAACCTCCGGTCTTGCATACGCCGGTCCGCCCGTTGGTATCAGCGGGCGACAAACCCAGTCTTCGGCGCCTGAAAAGGGCTGTCAAGAGGCTTTCAGCCCATACTTCAACGACCTTCGCCGCTTGCCGGCATCGCGATTCTGCCTGGGGGTTCTGCGCGCGACCGTGTGGGGACCCATCAACAGCGCAGACGCCATCTTCAGCACCGGCGACGTGTCTCCGTATGCGCAACCTGTGAGTCCCCCACCTGTGCGCGGCGGACCAGCGTGATCAGGTGGTGATGATGAGGCGATGACCGCAGTCGAATTCGTCGGTATCGCGAAGATGGCCGTATCGCCTGTCCCAGGCGCCCGAGCGGAGATCGGTGGCCAGTCGATCCAGGCCGTGCTGCACTTCCGCCGGTCCAAGACGCTGAAAGCACGACATGCCGGCGCGCACCTGCGGGTCCAGATAGGCTTCCGGTCGAGCCCAGAAGGCCTCGCCGATTCCATCAGCGCAATCGCGCGGCAGAGGCAGTGGCTCAATCCGAGCGTCCGTGGCGAGGACGTCGATCACGGCCTGCGGCTGGATGTCGGCGCGCCGCTGGCGAGCCATCCCCGGCCAGTAGTCGCTGGTCAACCACAGGTCGTTCATGACGGTGGAGGCGGTGACAATGACAAGCCGGCCGGCCACGCGCCGCAGCTCCTCGAGCCCGCGGCGAAGGTCGGTCCAGTGGTGGATCGTCCACAACGCCAGCGCCACCTCGAAACACTGGTCCCTGAAAGGCAGGGACTCGGCAACGGCGCGAACCACCGGTGCGGCTCCTTGGGGGCGCTGACTGATCATCACCATGGAGGGTTCGACAGCGATGACCGCGCAGTCGTCGGGCTCGCATGAGCCAGTCCCGGCTCCGATGTTGACCACAGACAGGGCGTCGCCAACCGCTGATCGAATGCGCATGGCCAGGCGCGCGTCAGCGCGACGCGTGAGTTGGTACGTCGTACCGATGATGTCGTAGAAGTCAGGGCGCCTCGCGATCACGCGCCGCTACCGCACCCGGATGAAGCTCGCATTGCGCCGGTAGTCGTCGAGGGTGCGCGCATCCATGTATGACATGGAGCTGCGCAGCCCGGCGATGTAGCGCTGGATCACGTCGGCGACGTGGCCCTTGTACGCGACGATCGACTCCGCGCCCTCGATGTACTCGGGATCCTCGCCGGCGAATTCCTGCTGCACCGAGAACGATGCGGCACCGCGCATGATCTTGAACTTCTTGCCGTCCACGACGATGACGCGCCCCGGCGCTTCATACGTCCCGGCCAGCGCGGAGCCGACCATGATGCAGTCCGCCCCGAGGGCCAGGAGCTTGCACATATCGGCAGGGCTGCGGATGCCGCCGTCGCCGATGATCAGCGCATGGCGGCGCACCTGGGCGCATTCCGCCACGCTGTAGGGCGTCGGCGCATGGACGCCCGTCTCCGTCCGGGTCTCGCAGACCGACCCGCCGGCGATGCCCACGCGGATCGCGTCCACCCCGTGATCCTCGAGCCAGCGGAAGGTCTCGGCACTCGCGACGTTGCCCGCGATGAGGAACACGGCCGGGCCCTGGTCGCGAATCCAGCGAACCGCAAGCCCAACCTGTTCGTGCGCGCCGTTGGCAGTGTCGAGGCACACGACCCGGCACCCGGTTTCGACGATACGGGCGAACCGCTCCCGGAAGTCGCCGGTCACGCCGAGCGCGGCGGCGACGGGCCCACCCGCTGCCGCCACCTCGCGCAGCTCCGCGGCCTGCTCGTCGATGGACTGGAAGCGGGGCAGGATTCCCAAGGCGCCGTGCTCGCCGAGCGCGCGGCACATGTCGACGCCGCAGACATCCGGCATCGGCGATCCGATGATCGGAACATTCAATCCCAGCGGGCCGAAGTGCACGGCCGGCACGGCCTCGGTCCGGTGCACGAGCGTCGAGGGCACGCGGGGCACCAGCGACACGTCGTCGAAATCGAACGCGCGTGGCATGTCAGGGAACAGGTCGCCAATCGAGTCGGACGAAACTGCCGCGGCGGTTTGCATCACTGCATTGTGGAATACTCGGCAAATGAGCGAGCTTGCTGAACACGCCACCGATGTCGCTGCCCGTATAGCCGAGCTCCAGGGGCATCTTTGACCTCGACGGAAAACGTGCCCGCCTGATCGAGCTCGACCAGGAGATAGCGGCGCCCGATCTCTGGGACGATCCACCGCGCGCCGCCGCGCTCAACCAGGAAGCTTCGCGCATCCGTGACGACCTGAGCCTCTGGGAATCGCTGACACAGCGCGCCGGCGACACGCGGGAGCTGGCAGCCATGCTCGACGCCGAGCCCGACGAGGCGATGACGCACGACCTCGAGAAGGAGCTCGCATCCCTCGAGAAGGAGATCGGCCGCCGCCAGATCGATCTGCTCTTCACGGACCCCTACACCGACCATGTGGCCCTGATCGGCATCCATGCGGGTGCCGGTGGCACGGACTCGCAGGACTGGGCCCAGATGCTCCTGCGCATGTACCTCCTCTGGGCCGAGCAACACCGCATGCCCGTCGAGTTCCTCGAGGAGTCCGTCGGTGACGAGGCGGGCATCAAGTCCGCGACCGTACGCATCTCGGGCCCCCGGGCTTACGGCCTGCTCAAGGGGGAGCACGGGGTGCACCGCCTCGTTCGGATCAGCCCGTTCGACGCCGCCCACCGCCGGCACACGTCGTTCGTGCTCGTCGAGGTGACCCCTGAGATCGAGGACACCGTCACCGTGGAGATCGACCCCGACGACGTCCGCACAGACGTCTTCCGTTCCAGCGGCGCGGGTGGCCAGCACGTCAACAAGACCTCGTCGGCCGTCCGCCTCACCCACATCCCTACCGGGGTGGTGGTGACCTGCCAGAACGAGCGGTCGCAGCAGCAGAACCGCGACGTCGCCTGGCGGGTGCTGCGCTCACGCCTCCTCGCGCTCCAGCAGGCAGCCCACGCCCAGAAGGTCGCCGATCTCAAGGGCGAGCTGATCGCCGCGGAGTGGGGGAGCCAGATTCGCTCCTACGTGCTCCAGCCATACACGATGGTCAAGGACCACCGAACCGGGGTGGAGGTCGGGAACGCCCAGGGAGTGCTCGACGGTGACATCGACCCGTTCATCGAGGGATACCTGCACTGGGCGGCGCGTGAGGGTCCAGAATCGAAGGCGTCCTGATCTGACGGTTCGCGGCCAATCCAGTACGGAAGTGACCAAACTGTGAAATATCGCGGGAGTCGTCCGGAACCCCGGTCTATACTGGCCGCCAACCCAGTAGCGATCCCAGAAACCATCCTATGAAGAAATCGCCCCAGGGGGCAGCCTGGTGAGCGTGGCGGTTGCGGAGCGATCTGCGGCCCCCCCTCAGCACGCGTTGCGCCCGGTTATCTCGTTTCACGGCGTGAGCAAGGTGTACCCGAACGGAACGGAAGCCCTGCGCGACGTTGATCTGGCGATCCATCAGGGTGACTTCTGCTTCCTGGTGGGACCGAGCGGCGCCGGCAAGTCAACCCTGGTGCGCCTGCTCATCCGCGACGAGGCCCCGTCCACCGGGCGAATCTTCATCGACGGGCAGGAGGTGAGCCGGATGTCGCACCGCAAGCTGCCCAAGCTTCGGCGCAAGTTCGGCATCGTCTTCCAGGACTACAAGCTGCTGGCGCGGCGAACGGTGGCGCAGAACGTGGCCTTCGCCCTCCAGGTGACCCGGCCCGGTCAGCGTCACATGCGCGAGAAGGTGGAGGAGGTCCTCTGGATCGTCGGCCTCGAGGACAAGCTCGACAAGTTCCCCGACGAGCTGAGTGGTGGTGAGCAGCAGCGCGTCGCGATCGCGCGTGCACTCGTGCACCGGCCGCGCATCTTCCTCGCCGACGAGCCCACCGGCAACCTCGACCCGGACACATCGTGGGGGATCGTGCAGCTGCTGCTCCAGATCAATCACCGGGGCACGACCGTGCTCATGGCCACGCACAACCGCGAGGTGGTCGATCTCGTCCGCCGTCGCGTCATCGCCATCGACAACGGCCGCGTGGTCAGAGACGAAGCCGAGGGACAGTACCTCCGCGAAGGAACCGCAACGCTGTGAGGCAGATCCTGGCCTCGCTGTGGTTCGCACTCCACAGCGCCGGGCAGAATTTCCGGCGCAACCTCGGCGTCTCGCTCGCGGGCGTGTTCACCATGGGGTTGATCATCTTTCTCGTCGGCGGATCGCTCCTCTTCACACATTCGGTCGACACGGTCCTCCAGGGGCAGGAGCAGAACGCGAGCCATCTCAAGATCTACCTGTCGGACAACGCGTCGCTCGCCGCGATCACCAACTTCGAGAGCCGCCTGAAGCATGACCCGCGGGTCATCTCGGTGACCTTCGAGACCAAGGATCAGGCTGCGCAGCAGGCGTCACAGAATCCCTCCATCGCGAGCGCGCTGAATGTCCTCGGCAGCAATCCGCTCCCGGCATCGCTCAATCTCGACGTCCGCAAGCTCACCGACCTCAGCCAGTTCAACGCCGAGGCGAAAGCCACGCCGATCGTCGACAGCACGACTCCGACCGACTACAACTCCGATGTCATCTCGAAGCTCAACACGGTGATCACGGTCATCGAGTGGGTGGGGGCGATCATCGCCATCATTCTGCTGACCATCAGCATCGTCATCATCATGAACACGATCCGAACGGCGGTCTATTCGCGGCGAACCGAGATCGAGATCATGAAGCTGGTCGGTGCCACCGACTGGTTCGTTCGCTGGCCGTTCATCCTTGAGGGGATGCTCGGCGGATTGCTCGCGGCGATCTTCTCCGGAGCGGTGGTCTTCGGCGCGTACCGCCTCTTCGTGCAGGCGGCGCAGGGCAACCTGCTGAGCGTGCCGTTCGACGTCCGCTACACCGTCACCCTGCTCATCGTGCTCCTGGTCGGCGGAGTTGCCGTGGGCGCTTTCGGGAGCTTTCTCGGGGTCCGGCGCTTCCTTTCGGCCTGACCCTGCCGGCGCGCTCGCCGTCGGTCTCGACCGGTTGCGATCGCAACGCGGATCGCCTGAAGGACCCCACCGATATACTCAGAGCCCGTGGCTGAACGATTTGACATCGCCATCCTCGGGGGTGGGATGGGCGGCTACCCGGCGGCGATCCGCGCGGCCCAGCGGGGGCTCAGCGTGGTGCTGGTGGAGGAGGACAAGGTCGGCGGCACCTGCCTGCACCGCGGCTGCATCCCCGCCAAGGCCCTGCTCCAGAGTGCCGCGCTGCTCGATGAGTTGCGTCATGCCGAAGCGTTCGGGGTCACGACCGGCGACGTCCACTTCGACTACTCGATCGCCGGGCGGCGCCGTGACCAGGTGGTCAGCCAGCTGCACAAGGGGGTGCAGTTCCTCCTCCGCAAGAACAAGGTGAGCGTGGTCGGCGGGCGCGGTCGCCTCGACGGCGCCGGCAGGCTCGCGGTCACCCCGTCGGACGGCGATCCTCTCGAGATCAACGCCGGCGCGGTGATCCTGGCCACGGGGTCACGGCCCAAGCAGCTCCCGGGCATCCCGGCTGATGGAACCGTGGTGCTCACCAGCGACGAGGCGCTCCGCATGGATCGCGTGCCGGCGTCGGCAATCGTGCTCGGGGCGGGCGCGGTCGGGGTCGAGTTCGCCTCGCTCTATCGCAGCTGCGGCGCCGAGGTGACGATCGTCGAGATGCTGCCGAGCCTCGTGCCGCTCGAGGACGCCGCGGTCGGCGTCGAGCTCCGCCGCCAGTTCGAGGCCCGCGGCATCACGTGCCTCACCGGGCACCGCCTCGACCTCAGCTCGGTCGAGCGCAACGAGGGCGGTGTCGCCGTCACCGTGGCCGGCGAGGACGGCAAGGAGCAGCGCCTCCAGGCCGAGCTGCTGCTCGTCGCCGTCGGCAGGGCGGCCAACGTCGAGAACATCGGCATCGAGGGGACGGCGATCACCGTCGAACGCGGGGTCATCGCCGTCGACGCGATGCTCCGCACCGGAGAGCCCGGGGTGAGCGCCGTGGGCGACGTCGTCGGAGGCTTCCAGCTGGCGCACAAGGCGCTGCACGAGGGCGTCCTGGCCGTCGAGGCGATTGCAGGGCGCGAGCCGCACCCGCTCGATCCCAGGCTGGTGACCCGGACCACGTACTGCACGCCGCAGATCGGATCCATGGGCCTGAGCGAGGCGGAGGCCCTCGCAGCGGGTCACGAGGTCGCGGTCGGTGTCATGCCCTTCCGCGGCAACGGCCGCGCGCTGATCTGGGGCGAGAGCGGCGGGTTCTGCAAGGTCGTCGCCGACAAGGCGGACGGCACGGTCCTCGGCGTGCACATCATCGGCCACGAGGTGACCGAGCTCATCTGGGGGCCGGCCCTGGGCGGCCTCCTCGAGACCACGGCTTTCGAGATGGGGCACGCGGTCGCGCCACACCCTACACTCAGCGAAGTGTTGTCAGAAGCTGCCCTTGCGGTGAGCGGCGAGGCAATCCACATTTGAGCGGGTGGAGGGCCGACGCATCGCCGGTGGCGTCAGCCTCGTTCGGAGGGATGATCGACACGTGGCAATGACCAAGACTGACACCAGGGCGCGCGCCGGCCTCGACGCGGCGACGCTCCGCCTCATGTACCGGCACATGCTCCGCTCCCGGTTGCTCGACGAGCGCCTCTGGGTGCTCAACCGTCAGGGACGCGCGCCCTTCTGGATCTCCGCGGAGGGACACGAGGCGGTTCAGGTCGCCTTTGGCATGAACCTCCGCCCGAAGCACGACTGGGTGGCGCCGTACTACCGCGACCTCGCGCTCACGCTGGTGCTCGGGATGACACCCAAGGAGCACATCCTGTCGGTGCTCCAGCGGGCGGCCGATCCCAACAGTGGTGGCCGGCAGATGCCGGCGCACTACGGGTGCCGGCGGCTGAACATCATCACCACCGGGTCACCGGTGGGAACGCAGCTCCTGCACGCAGCGGGGATCGCGCTCGCCGCGCGCATGCGCGGGGAGGACACGGTGACGCTGACCTCGATCGGCGAGGGCGGCACCAGCGAAGGCGACTTCCACGAGGCGCTGAACTTTGCGGCGATCCACAAGCTCGCGGTGATCTTCCTTGTCGAGAACAACGGCTTCGCGATCAGCGTGCCCTGGCAGAAGCAGATGCCCACGAAGGACGTCGCCGATCGCGCCAAGGGATATGGCATTCCCGGCGTCATCGTCGACGGGTGCGATGCCATCGCCTGCTATCGAACCGCTCGCGAGGCTGTCAAGCGCGCGCGTCGTGGCGACGGCCCGACGCTCGTTGAAGCGAAGGTGTTGCGCCTGACCTCGCACAGCTCGGACGACGATCAGCGCCGCTACCGCACGGCCGAGGCGCTCGAGGCCGACAAGGAGCGTGACTCGCTGTTGCGCTTCAAAGCGACCCTCGAGGAGCTCGGTGTCCTGCATCCCGGTGACGCGGAGGAGATGCGCAGTGAGCTCGTGCTCGAGCTCGATCGCGCCACCGACGAGGCCGAGGCGTCGCCGCTGCCGACACCCGAGAGCGCGATGCTCAACGTCTACGCCGAGCCGGGGGACTGACAATGCCCCAGAAGACGTACATCGAGGCCATCCGCGACGGCATCCGTGACGAGATGCGGCGCGATGAGCGCGTGATGATCATCGGTGAGGATGTCGGTGCGAAGGGCGGCGTGTTCGGTGTCACCGAAGGCCTGCAGAAGGAGTTCGGTGAATCGCGGGTGCTCGACAGCCCACTCGCGGAGTCGATGATCGTCGGCGTCGCCATCGGCGCCGCCATGAACGGTCTTCGTCCCATCGCCGAGATTCAGTTCCAGGATTTCATCCTGCCTGCGGTCGACCAGATCATCAGCGAGGCCGCCAAGATCCGGTACCGGAGCAACGGTGACTGGAACGTTCCCATGGTGGTGCGCTCGCCGTTCGGTGGGGGCGTGCATGGTGCGCTCTACCACTCGCAGTCGATCGAAGCGATCTTCGCGCACATCCCCGGTCTGCGCGTCGTCGTCCCGTCGACTCCCTATGACGCCAAGGGCATGCTCATTGCTGCGATACGCGACCCGGATCCGGTGCTGTACTTCGAGCACAAGCGCTGCTACCGCGCCATCAAAGGCGAGGTTCCGGAGGGCGAGTACATGGTGCCGCTCGACCGTGCATCGGTCGTGCGCGAGGGCACCGACATCGCGGTCTTCAGCTACGGGATGATGGTGCACGCCTCGCTCGAGGCCGTCGGTCGCCTTGCTGCAGATGGGTTTTCCTGCGAGGTCGTCGACCTGCGCTCGCTGCGTCCGTTCGACCGCGCGGCGATCGTCGCGAGCGCGCGCAAGTGCGGCAAGGTGCTCATCGTGCAGGAGGCGAACCTGGCGGTCAGCGTCGCGTCGGAGGTCGCGGCGATCATCGCGGAGGACTGCTTCGACAGTCTCGATGCCCCGGTGATGCGTCTCGGCGGTCCGGAGATCCCCGCGATGCCGTTCTCGCCGCCACTCGAACAGTTCTACCTAGTGACGCCCAACAAGGTCGAGGCGAAGCTCCGCGAGCTTGCCGCGTACTGACACGAATACAAGGAACTTCGCGAAATGGCCCTGACCGTCACGATGCCGCAGCTCGGTGAGAGCGTCACCGAAGGAACCATCGCCAGGTGGCTCAAGCAACCCGGCGATGCGATCGCGAAATACGAATCGATCGCCGAGGTGATCACCGACAAGGTGAATGCCGAGATCCCGGCCCCGGCCGACGGGGTCATGTCGGAGCTCATCGCCCCCGAGGGCACGGTGGTGCCGGTGGGGCAGCCGATCTGCTCGATCGACACCGCTCCTGCTGCGGGCGCGGCGGTTGACGGTGTGGCCAAGGAGACGGTCGCGATCGCCGCATCCGTGGAGAGCGCCCCCGTCGCACCCACTGCCGAACCCGTGGCCGCTGCGGAGGCACCCGCGCAAGCGCCGTCCGGCGGGGAGGCGGCTGCCGACCCGGTTCAGGAGGCCCTCCCCCAGCCCGCCATCGTCTCGCCGGGGGCGAGCGACGTCGCGGACGGGAACGGGCAGGCCGGCGGCTACCACCTGACCCCCGCCGTGCGGATGCTGGTCCGCGAGCACGGAGTCGACCTGTCCCAGATCACCGGCAGCGGGATCGGAGGGCGCATCTCCAAGAAGGACGTTCTCGAGTTCGTGCAGCGGCGCGACGCCGCTGGTGCGTCGGTGCCCTCGAGGCCGTCGGCCGGGGTGCCCGCCCCGGCGACCCCCCAGGCTGTGTCGCCACCGCAGGCACCCCAGCCGGCTTCGTCGGTGGTGCCCGCCCCAGCTCCAGCGCCCGCCGCTCCAGCCTCCTTCACCAGCGGTGAGGGGGAGACCGTCGTGCCGCTCACGCAGGTGCGCAGGACGATCGCGGACCACATGGTCAGGAGCCTTCAGACGTCGCCGCACGCGTACGTGATGGTCGAGGTCGACATGTCCGCGGTGTCGCGGATTCGCGATCGCGAGAAGGCCGCGTTCGAGGCGCGACACGGCGTCAAGCTCACCTTCCTGCCGTTCGTCGCACGCGCGGTTATCGAGGCGCTGCAACGGCATCCGACGCTGAACTCCTCGTGGAGCGACGCCGGAATCGTCGTCAAGAAAGCGATCAATCTCGGCATCGCCGTCGCGTTGGAGGACAACCTGATCGTTCCCGTCGTGCGCGACGCGGACCGGCTGAGCATCACCGGCCTCGCGACCACCATGGCCGACCTCGGCGCGCGGGCGCGCACCAATCACCTCAAGCTCGACGAGATCCAGGGCGGGACGTTCACGCTGAACAACACCGGCGCGCTCGGTGCGTTCATGACCCAGGCGATCATCAATCAGCCGCAGGCGGCCATCATGACCATGGATCTCGTGGTGAAGCGTCCGGTCGTCGTCGGCGACGCAATCGCGATCCGGCCCATCATGAACCTGGGACTGTCGTTCGACCACCGCATCAACGACGGCCTGCAGGCGACTCGATTCGTGACCACCGTCCAGAAGCTCCTCGAGGGACTGGACCCGTCGGGGACCCTCGTCTAGCCCGTCCTGGCTATCATCAGGAGGAACGATGATCGAGCAAGGCGCTTTCGATGCGTGGGGGCTCAGGACCCCGCCGGCCTGGGCGCAGCGCGCCCTGGAGAAGGGGATCATCGACGAGAGCCGTTTCCACGCCCTGATCCGGGTCGCCTCTGAGAACCCGTCGCTCCAGCGGCGAACCCCGCGCCACCCGGGAAGCTGTTCCTGCCGGCGCCGGCCCACCCGTTCCTGCACGCGCTGGCGGGCGTAGCCAGAGACCGCGACCGCTGACCGGCCAGGCGTGTGGCCATGCCGAGGATGAGTGTCGCGCGATGATCGAGCTCGTCCCGTGGTCGGACGGTGATCTGTGGGTCGTCGAGAAGTTCCTCTCCGACCCGGAGATGATGCGGTACCTCGGTGGTCCCCAGAGCCACGACCAGATCGTCGACGCGCACAGCCGGTACCTGGACACCGGCCCCTCGGGAAAAGGGGGGATGTACACGGTGGTTCTGGCCGGCTCCCCGTCGGACGTGGCCGGCAACCTCGGTTATTGGGAAAAGGACTGGCGAGGGGAACTCGTCTACGAGACGGGGTGGATGGTCTTTCGGGAGTACCAGGGCCGCGGCATCGCGAGCGAGGCCCTGGCGACGCTGGTGGCCCGTCTTCGGCGCGAGCCGGCGCACCGGTTTCTCCACGCGTTCCCGTCGATCCTCAACGGACCCTCGAATGCGATCTGCCGTAAGGCGGGGTTCGCCAACCTCGGGGAGTGTGCATTCGAGTACCCGCCCGGACATCCGATGCGATGCAATGACTGGCGCCTCGATCTCTCGCCCGTGCCCGATCCCGGCACGCCTTCAACCTGACCCATTCCCCGCGGGAAGGGCGAGGGGTTCAGCGAGTTCCGGCGGCCGGGGTCAGTCGGGGTCCTGGTGCGGGTAGCGCCACTCGGTTGGAGGGACGAACGTCTCCTTGATGACGCGCGGCGAGACCCAGCGAAGCAGGTTCAACGCCGACCCAGCCTTGTCGTTGGTGCCGCTCATCCTCGCGCCGCCGAACGGCTGCTGACCGACCACCGCTCCGGTCGGCTTGTCGTTGATGTAGAAGTTGCCCGCGGCGTAGCGAAGGTGTGCGGCCGCCTCGTCGATCGCCGACCGGTCGGTGGCGAACACGGCCCCGGTGAGGGCATACGGGGAGGTGCGATCGACGAGATCGAGCACCGAGTGCCAGTCTGAATCCGGGTAGGGGAACACGGTGAGGATCGGCCCGAAGAGCTCACGCTGGAGCAGGTCGTGCTGCGGATCGGTCGTGGCGAGGATCGTGGGGTGGACGAACCACCCGACATCGCCGTCGCACTCGCCGCCGGCGACGAGCGTGAGGCTGGGATCGCTGCGAGCCGCCGAGAGCACGGCCTCGTGCTTGCGAAAGCTCGGCTCGTCGATCACCGCACCCATGAAGGTGCCGAACTCCGCGGGATCGCCGACCGGGATCGCCTCTGTGGCCGCCGCGAGCGGCTCGCGGAGCCGCTCCCACACCGAGTTGGGGATGTATGCACGCGACGCTGCCGAGCACTTCTGCCCCTGGTACTCGAACGATCCGCGGAGCAGCCCGACCAGCAGCGCGTCGCTGGACGCCGATGGGTGCGCGAGCACGAAGTCCTTGCCGCCGGTCTCGCCGACCAGGCGAGGGTAGGTCCTGTAGTGGCCGAGATTGGCTGCAACGGTGCTCCAGAGATGCTGGAACGTGTCGGTCGAGCCGGTGAAGTGGATGCCGGCCAGCGATGGGTGCTTGACCGCCGCCTCCGAGACCGCGGCGCCCGGGCCGGCGATCAGGTTGATGACGCCGGGCGGCAGGCCGGCTGCCTCGAGGATCTCCATGATCACCTGTGCCGCGAGCAGTGCCGTGCTGGCGGGCTTCCAGACGACGGTGTTGCCGACGATCGCCGGTGCTGCCGCAAGGTTGCCGCCGATCGACGTGAAGTTGAAGGGGCTGATCGCCAGCACGAAGCCCTCGAGCGGGCGGTGGTCCATGCGGTTCCAGGTCCCTGGCGCGGACACCGGCTGCATCTCCTGGAGCTGCTCGCCGAAGTGCACGTTCCATCGCCAGAAGTCGATCAGTTCGCACGCCGCATCGATCTCGGCCTGCTGGACGCTCTTGCTCTGCCCAAGGATGGTCGCCGCATTGAGCCGGTCACGAAAGGGGCCGCTCAGGAGGTCGGCGGCGCGGAGAAAGACCGATGCCCTCGTCTCCCAGGGCGCCGTCGACCAGTCGTGACGGGCGGCAAGCGCGGCATCGACCGCGGCTCGGATGTCGTCAGTGGTGGCGGTCGACGCCTCGACCATGGCGAGGGAATGACGGTGCGGCGCGCTGACCGAGATCCGCTGGCCGTGACCGTCGACGCTGCGCCCCCCGATGTGGAGGGGGATGTTGTGCGGGGCGGCGGCCTGCAGGTCCTGGATGGCACTGCGGAGACGGGCGCGCTCGGCCGACCCCGGCGCGTAGCTGTGAACCGGCTCGTTGATCGGAGGCTGAGAACTCATCGGGGCGATTGTGGCGCAGCGAGTGTGTAGAGTGAGAGAGCGCCATGGACCAGATCCGCTTGCGTCCCGTCCCCGTGGCCGATCCCCGTCCGCTGCATCTACGGCTTCTCCCTGAAGGGGTCGATCGGCGCCCCGAGTGGCTCACCGTCAAACTGCCGGCGGGGGACGGGTACTCGCAGATCAAGGGGATCATGCGCGGGCAGAATCTCAACACGGTTTGCGAGGAGGCTCGGTGCCCGAACATCGCCGAATGCTGGGGGCACGGCACCGCCACGTTCATGATCCTCGGCGATGTCTGCACCCGGGCGTGCGCCTTCTGCGCGGTGAAGAGCGGAAAGCGCGGCGGCGACATCGACTGGGACGAGCCTCGCCGCGTCGGCGAGGCGGTCGCCACCATGGGGCTCCGCCACGCCGTGGTCACGTCGGTTGACCGGGACGATCTCGCCGACGGCGGCGCCGGCGTCTTCGCGGCCACGATCCGATCGATACGAGCGCTGTCGCCGGGGACGACCATCGAGGTGCTGACCCCCGACTTCCAGGGCGACCACGACGCGCTCCGCACGGTCATGGACGAGGTCCCCGAGATCTTCAACCACAACGTCGAGACGGTCGGGCGTCTGTATCGCAGGGTCCGTCCGAAGTCCGAGCTGGATCGCAGCCTGGAGTTGCTGCGAGCCGCCAAACGCATCGAGCCGCGCAGCCGGACCAAGTCGGGCCTGATGGTCGGGCTCGGCGAGGAGATGGCCGAGGTCAAGGAGCTCCTCGAGCAGATGCGCGCTCACGACATCGAGATCATCACCATCGGCCAGTACCTGCGACCGTCGCTGAAGCACCATCCGCTGATCCGGTACTGGCATCCTGACGAGTTCGCCGAGCTGAAGGCGTACGGCAGGGCCCTCGGCTTCAAGCACGTCGAGTCAGGTCCGCTCGTCCGCTCCAGCTACCACGCCCACGAGCAGGCGGTCGCTGCCCACGCCGGATGAGTGATTCGGTGGAGTTGCCGGCGCTGCGCTGGGCCTGGCTCGGAACGGTCGGGTACCGGGAAGCGTGGGCGATGCAGCAGGAGGTCGCGCAGGCGCGACGATCGGACGCCCTTGTCGATGATGCCGTGCTCCTGCTCGAACACCCTCCCGTGTACACGGTGGGCCGCCAGGGCGAGCCTCGCCATCTCGGCGAGGGTCCGGACGCGCTGGTCGCCGCGGGCGCCGAGTTCCTCGAGGTGGATCGCGGCGGGTCGGTGACGTTCCACGGCCCCGGGCAGCTCGTGGCCTATCCGATCGTTCGCCTTGCCGGGATCTTCCCGATACCGCGCCATCCAGCCCACGGTGACGTCGATCGCTACCTCCGCGCCCTCGAGGCCGGACTGATCGCCACCGCCGCGAGGTGCGGCGTCGAGGTGGCGCGCCGGCCGCCGTACACTGGCGTCTGGTCGGGCGAGCGAAAACTGGGTGCGATCGGGGTCAAACTCGCCGGCGGCGTCACGACACACGGTGTGGCGCTGAACGTCACCACCGACCTCGGCTGGTTCGAGCGCATCACCCCCTGCGGCATCGAGGGCGCCGGGGTCGCGTCGCTCGAGACCCTCGGCGCTCGCGGGCACACGCCCGCCGAGCTGGCACCGGTGCTGGGCGCAGCATTGGCGTCCGCGTTCGGATGCCGGCTCGAGGAAGCGGGTCCGCTCGGCGCGCTGATCGCCTCACGAGCCGGCGAGGCAACAGCGGCCTGAGTCGTCGCCGGCCCCTTCGGGCGGCATCGATCGGCGAGCTCTCGGCGATTTCTCAGCGGCGTCTCCGCGCCGTCTCAGGAGCCGCGCTCCGGGGTCTGGTTGCATGGAGCACATCCCCCGGAATCACCAAGGAGAGACCCGAATGACCCGTATCACGGCGCTCAGGAACGGCGTCCTGTGCGGCCTTGCCGTCGTCGCAGTCGCCGGGTGTGGCGCGCTGCACTCGAGCGGAACCGCCGCCACCGCCGCGCCGGCCGGCACCGCTCCCGCCGGCGTGACCGCGACCGCACCCGCGGCGGCGCCGACAGCGACGCCGGACACCAGCGGCATCAACCAGCAGATCAGCAGCATCGACAACCAGCTCGGCACCATCGACGGGCAGCTCAACGCCGCCAACGCCGGGCTGAACACCAGCGAAGGAGACCCATCCCAATGAACACTCGACTGCTCGCGCGTGGCGTCGCCACGCTCACGCTCACCGCGGGACTCGGACTCGCAGGCTCCGTAGCTGTCGACGCGGACACCACACCGACGCCGGCGTCGACCGCGACACCGACGCCCGCACCGCAGCCCATCGGGCTCACCGCGCTCAAAGCGGCGTGCAACGTGGCCGTGCAGCGCCGCATGGGCACGCTCGCAGCCGACGACACCTTCGTCAAGGACTCGGCGGCGCTGACCGGCAGCGACCGGACGACCCTGGAAGGACAGATCAGCGCGGACCAGGTTGGATTGCCGGCGCTCGACAAGACCATCCAGGGCGACACCACGTACAAGCAGGCCTGGGCGGACTGCCAGACCATCGTCACCGGCTATCGCGTCTACGTGCTCGAGGATCCGAAGATTCACGAGGTCATCGCGGCTGACGGAGTGACCAAGGTTGACGAGACGTTCGTGACGCTGATCCCGGAGCTGCAGTCGCTGATCAACAACTCGTCGGTTTCGGTGACGGTGAAGGCCGAAGCGCAGGCTGACCTCAACGACCTCACCAGCAAGGTCGACGCGTCGCAGACGTCGATCTCCGGTGTCGCGTCGTCGGTGATCAACCTCACGCCGTCCGGCTGGCCCGGCAATGCGGTCCAGTTGAAGAGCGCCGCGCAGAACATCAGGACCGCGCGGACCGATCTCGCGGGTGCCGGTGCCGACGCGAATCACATCATCCAGCTGCTCGGCGCGTAACGACCTCGCCTCCCAACCAACCGTCAGGGCGGCTCCATCGCGGAGCCGCCCATCGGCGTCGAACATGCGTTCCGCTATGCAAATGGCCCACAAATCGGTAGGATCGCGACCACAGGACGTCCATCTGTTCGGTCCGTCGCACCCCACATCACATCAAACCCCCGAACCCGATGGACGCGCCGAGGGAGCGTCATGGCCACCTTCGTCCGAAACCGCGTCCTCAACCAGTTGGTGTGGTCAGCAGAAGAGGAACGACAACGGGTGCAGCGACGCGAAACGCTGTGCGAGCTCGACGGGCTGCTCACCCAGCTCGAAGAAGTGAATCTGCGAGGCGGCCCCATTCCCACACGGGTGCTGGTCGCGCTCCGTCGCCGCGGCGTCTCCTTCCGCCCCCGGACCTCGGCGGCGGAGCTGATCGAAGCGGTGTTCGTCGTGCAGGAGCGCTTCATGCGCCAGCCCGACGGCCTGCATCGCGACGCCGTGTCGACGACGGCAAGCGAACTGAGCAGACGCCTGGCGTCCTGAACGCTACGCTGCAGGGGTGGACGTCGATGCCGCCCGCCGAGCGGCTGGGGAGGCCGCGGTACCGCTGGTCGTCGACGGCATGCGTGTCGGCCTCGGCACCGGCTCCACAGCGCGTTGGTTCATCCTCGGCCTCGCGGAGCGAGTGCGCGGCGGCCTGACGGTTCGGGCGGTCGCGACCTCGCTGGCGAGCGCCGAGCTTGCCCGTGAGCACGGCATCGTGGTGGAGGAGCTCGGCGCCGACGGGCTCGATCTCGCGGTCGACGGCGCCGACAGTGTCGATCCCGAGCTGCGCCTGATCAAAGGCCGCGGCGGTGCGATGCTGCGCGAGAAGATCGTGGCCGCTTCGGCGGCGCGCTTCGTGGTTATTGTCGACGACGGCAAATACATGTCCCGCCTCAGCGGTCGCATCCCGGTCGAGGTGGTCCGCTTCGGCAGTGCCCGGACGCTGCAGACGCTCGGCGATCGGACGTCGCTCGAATTCGTCATTCGAACCGGAACCGACGGCGAGCCGTTCATCACGGACAACGGCAACCTCATCGCCGACAGCGAGTACACCGAGATCGACGACCCGCTGGCTCTCGCGGGACGGATCGAGCCCATCCCCGGGGTCGCGGGGCACGGGCTCTTCCTGGGCATGGCCGACCTCGTGTTCGTGGGCCACAGCGATGGCAGCGTCGAGCAACTCGCCGTTGCCGGCGATACAGTCGCACCGGGCGGATAGCTCAGCTGGTCAGAGCGCCTCGCTTACACCGAGGAGGTCGCGGGTTCGATCCCTGCTCCGCCCACGCTTGCCGCACCGGCCGCCGACCGTCCGCACTCCGTCACTCTCCTGAAAGGAAGGCGCGGCGATGATCGTGGTCGATGGTCGCGGGTCGCGACCTGCGTTGGGAGTAACCAAGCGTGAGACGTCGCTTCCTCAAGATGCCACTCATCATCGGCGCCGTCGTCGTGATCGTTGCTGCGGGTGTTGGCACCTTCTTTCTCACCCGTGGCGATGCGGCCTCGGTCTCGTATCGAACCGGCGTCGCCACCCTCGGGACGATCACGCAGACGGTGTCCCTGTCGGGAAACCTCGCCCCCGACGGAGAGACCGATCTCGACTTCGAGGGCAGCGGGAAGGTGACGTCGGTCAATGTCCAGCCGGGGCAGACCGTAACCACCGGCGAGGTGCTCGCCAACCAGGACCCGACCACGGTTGATGCCAGCCTGACGCAGGCGGAGGCGACGCTCTCGGCAGCCGAGGCGAACCTGACCCAGGCCAAGTCGGGGACAACCGCATCGAGCCTCACCCAGGCCGAGGGGCAGGTCAACAGTTCCTACGTCTCGTACCAGACCGCCATCACGAGCCTCGCGGACACCAAGGCCGTGAACGCGGAGCAGATCGCCCAGGCGTACGCGGCGTACACCACGGCGCAGTCACTTGCCACCGCCGACGGGTGCACACCCGGGGACACCACGCCGCCCTGCCCGCAGGACGAGGCCGCGATCAGTCAGGACTACCAGGCGTGGCAGGCGGCCGTGGTCAAGGGCACGCAGAGCGACGACCAGGCGCAGGGGCAGGTCAACGCCGACAAGGTCCAGTGGGAGAACGCCAAGGCGTCGCTGACCGCGCTCGAGAACGGATCGGCCTCGTCGACGACGCAGGTCTCAACCGACCAGAGCCAGGTCGAGATCGACCAGGTCAACGTGACCAACGCTCAGGCGGCGGTCAACGCCGCGACCCTCAAGGCGCCGACGGGCGGCTTGGTCGAAGAGGTCAACGTCACCGACGGCGAGCAGATCTCGAGTGGGGGCACCGGCGGGGCATCGTCGGGTTCGAGCGGATCCGCGACCCACGCGATCGTGATCATCACGCCGGGCGTCTTCGAGGTCACCGGATCGGTGAGCGACACGCTGGTCAACGAGATCGCGGTCGGACAGTCGGCCGAGGTCGTCGCTGCCGGATCGAGCGAGGCGGTGGCCGGCAAGGTCACCGAGGTTGCCGAGGCGGCCACGGTCACGTCCGGCGTGGCCAGCTTCCCGGTCACGGTGGTGCTCAGCGGCGCCAGTCCCTCGCTGCGACCCGGCATGTCCGCGTCGGTGAGCGTCATCATCAACCAGGTCGTGGGGGTCACCACGGTTCCCACCAGCGCCGTGCACACCACCGGCGCCGGGAGCACGGTCACGCTGTTCGTGAACGGCAAGCCGGACCCCGTGGCCGTCACGGTTGGCGCGGCCGACGCCACGCTCACCCAGATCCTCTCCGGGGTGAAGGTCGGTGACACGGTCGTGATCGCGACCATCACCAGCACGATCCCGTCGTCGACCACCGGGACGGGCCGCAGTCTTACGGGCGGTGGCTTCGGTGGAGGCTTCGGCGGCGGTGGATTCGGTGGCGGCGGCACGGGCCGCGCGGGCTGATATGGCCGCGGAGATCATCCGCCTCGTCGACGTGAGCAAGGTCTACGGCACGGGCGACGCGACGGTGCGTGCTGTCGATGACGTGTCGCTCTCGGTGAAGGAAGGCGATTTCCTTGCCGTGATGGGGCCTTCGGGCTCTGGAAAGTCGACGCTCATGCACATCCTCGGCTGCCTCGACGTCCCCACCAGTGGCGAGTATCTCTTCGCCGGCGAGGACGTGAGCCGCATGAACGAGCGCGAGCTCGCGAGCATTCGCAACCGTCGCATCGGCTTCGTGTTTCAGCAGTTCCACCTGCTGTCGTCGATGTCGGCGTGGCGCAACGTGGAGCTGCCGCTGCTGTATCGATCGTCGCGAGACCGCAGGAACACGGCGCTGAACGCGCTCGCGCAGGTGGGGCTGAGCAGCCGCGTCCAGCATCGTCCCAATCAGCTCTCAGGCGGCCAGCAGCAGCGCGTCGCGATCGCTCGTGCGCTGGTCACCGAACCGACCATGATCCTCGCGGACGAGCCCACCGGCAATCTCGACTCCAGGTCGAGCCGCGAGGTGCTCGACATCCTGACCGGTCTCAACAAGTCGGGGCACACCATCGTCTTGATCACCCACGACCCCAACGTCGCCGGCGTTGCCGAACGCGTCGTCGAGATGGCTGACGGCCGGCTCAAGGACCGGGTCGCGGCATGAATCTCTGGCGCACGTTCGACACCGGCATGCGAGGTTTGCTCGGGCACCGCCTGCGCTCGATCCTGACGACGCTGGGCATTCTCTTCGGCGTTGCTGCGGTGATCTGCACGGTCGGCATCGGCACCGCGTCGGCGAACTCGGTGAACTCGCGCATCGCCGCGCTCGGCACCAACCTGCTCACCATCTCGCCCGGCACGACCACCAGCTTCGGCGTTCGCGGCGGCTCGGGTTCCGCGAACACCCTCACCATGGCGGACGTCACCGGCCTCGAGGACAAGCAGGACGCGCCCGACGTTGCGGCGGTAGCGCCGGTGGTCGAGGGGACGGCGACGCTCGTGAGCACGAGCTCCAACTGGTCGACCACGGTGCAGGGCAGCGGCCCCGGATGGCTCATGACCAACGCGCGAACGCTGTCCCAGGGCGTGTTCTTCACGCAGCAGCAGGTTGGCAAGCACGCCCAGGTGGTCGTGCTCGGCGCCACCACGGCCGCCGAACTGGGAGTGACCGTCGGCTCCCAGGTGAGCATCTCGGGCGCCCCGTTCGACGTGGTGGGCCTGCTGACCCCAAGTGGCAGCACCGGCTTCACCAACAGCGACGACCTCGCGGTTGTCCCGATCACCACCGCACAGGACCAGATCACCGGTGGGAGTCCGGATTCCGTGCAGCGGATTCTCATCAGCGCGAGCAGCACCGGAACCATCGGGTCCGCCTATCTCGAAGCCGATCAACTGCTGCTCCAGACGCATCACATCACCAACAGCGCATCAGCTGATTTCACGATCACCTCGGCGTCGACGCTGGCGAGCACCGCGGCGTCGGTGACCACCACGCTGACCATCCTGCTCGCCAGCGTGGCCGCGATCTCCCTGCTCGTCGGCGGCATCGGCGTGATGAACATCATGCTGGTGTCGGTCACCGAGCGAACCCAGGAGATCGGCTTGCGCAAAGCGCTCGGCGCGACGCCTCGCGACCTGCTCCGTCAGTTCCTCATCGAGGCAGCCACCCTGAGCTTCGTCGGTGGCGTGCTGGGGGTTGGTGCGGGCCTGCTCGCCGGAGTCCTCGTGCCCAGGCTCGCCAACATCGCCGTGACCATCACGCCGACGCCGGTGATCATCGCCGTCTGCGTTGCTGCCGGGGTTGGCCTGATCTTCGGGGTATATCCCGCGGCGCGCGCGGCTCGTCTCGCGCCGATCGCTGCACTGCGAGCCGAATGAATTCGCATCCTGTCATCCAGTTGGGAGAAACAACCTCATGAACCGTGCCACTCTCGGCGCCGCCGCGGCAGCGGCCTGCGTCGGCCTTGCTGCCTGCGGGAGCGCCGCAGCCGGTGGGGGATCCACGCCGTCAGCATCGCCGTCCGGAGGCCGAGCCGGCTTCGCGCGAAACGGGGCCTTCGGACAGCTCGTCCAGATCAACGGGTCAACGCTGATCCTCAGCAGCAGCACGGGCGACTCGACGGTGACCTACGCATCGACGACGACGATCACGCAGACGAGCACGGGCACCCTCGCGGACATCACCTCCGGGATGTGCATCACCGCAACCGGCACCAAGGACGCGACCGGGGCGCTGACCGCGACCACCGTGCTCCTCAGCGCGCCGGTGAGCGGCTCGTGTGCCACAGCGGGGTTCGGCGGCGGCGGGGGAACGTTCAGCCCGCGACCCGGCGCCACCCCGCGCCCGAGCTTCTCGCCTCCCGCCGGTGCCGCCGGGTTCACGGCCGCGCGAGGGCAGGTGAAATCGGTGAGCGGCACGTCGGTCACGCTCACCGAGGCGACGGGCGTCTCGGCGACGATCACCGTCCCCACGACGGTGAAGGTCACCACCTCGACGGTCATCCAGGCCGCGGCGCTGCAGACCGGTGAGTGCGTGACCGCCATCGGCGCAAAGGACAGCGCGGGCGCGGTTGTGGCGAGGGCGCTTACGATCACCCCGGCAACGGCAAGCGGTTGCACCGCCGGGTTCGGCCGTGGAGGCTTCGGAGGCGGCGGTTTCGGAGGCGGATTCGGCGGTGGTGGCGGATTCGGCGGTGGTGGGAGCACCAGCGCCTGAGCAAGTGAGCTGATGCGGGTATTGGTCGCGGAGGACGATCGCGGGCTCCGGGAGGTCCTCGTCCAGGGCCTCGAGGAGGCCGGATACTTCGTCGACGCCGTGGCGGCGGGTGACGAGGCGATCGATCAGCTTCGCTTCTACGAGTACGACGTCGCGGTCATCGACTGGCGCATGCCGCGGGTCAGCGGCCTCGAGGTCGTCTCCTGGGCACGCCGGAACAACCGCCCCACGGCGATGCTGATGCTCACGGCCCGGGACACCCCGTCGGACCGGATCGAGGGCCTCGATGCCGGCGCGGACGACTACCTCATCAAACCGTTCGACTTCGGCGAGCTGGTCGCGCGTATCAGAGCGTTGCAGCGGCGCCCGCGCAATGTCGACGGGCCCGCGATCACCCGGGGCGCGCTCACGCTCGATCCGGCGCGGCGAGAGATCGATGTCCGCGGGGCCCCGGTGAACCTGACGTCCACCGAGTTCAACATCCTGGAATTGCTGCTCAGGCGGTCCCCGGCGGTGGTGGACCGCAAGTCGATCGCGGAGCACGCATGGCGGGACGAGACCCAGCCGCTGGGGTCCAACGCCATCGACGTCCAGATGAGCCGGTTGCGGGCCAAGCTGCCGAACACGGGCGTCCACATCGTCACCGTGCGGGGTGCGGGATACCGCCTGGAGGAGGCGTGAACCGACGGCTCGAGCGGGTCAATGTCGCCTCGCTGCGCGTGGCCCTGATCAGCACCGGGTTGGTGGCCTCGGTCTACGCGATCGTCGCGATGGCGGTCGTGCTGTTCGTGACGAACAACCTCACCGCGCAGGTGGACAGCCGCTTGGCGACATCTCTGGCCACCTACGAGCACTACCCACCACGCTTCAACACCGCCAACGGCGTGGGCGACACTGGCGAAGGAGCTCTCAGTTCCCCGGCGCTTGTCTGGTGGGTCTTCCCGCCGGGCAGCCTGCCAGGGGGACAGACCCAGATCACCACCATCAGCGATCAAACGCAGCTTCCGGCAGCCGACACGGTGGCCACCGACCCGACCACCGCCCAGGTCAAGGGGGTGGACGTGCGGATGGTCGGTACCTCAGTGATCACCGGCTATGGTCCTGCTCGGCTGGTCGTCGGCTTCAACGTTGACTCGGTCTCGCAGACGCGGTCGTCGCTGATCGTGACTGAAACCGCCGCTGGATTCGGAGTGCTGCTCCTGGTGTTCTTCGGCACACTGATCGTGGGTCGCCGGGTCGGCGCCCCGATCGAGCTCGCCCGCCAGCGCCAGCTCGAGTTCACGGCCGACGCGTCGCACGAGCTCCGCACCCCGTTGGCGGTCATCGAGGCCCAGACCAGCCTGGCGCTGAGCCAGGACCGCGACCCCGCCTGGTACCGCAACGCGTTCCAGCGGGTTGGCTCGGAGAGCGGGAGGATCCGGCGTCTGGTCGACGACCTGCTCTGGCTCGCCCGGGTGGACACCCCTCAGGGGCGTCCGGCCGCCGAGCCGGTCGACGTCGGGGTGATGGTCCACCAGGCCGCGGAGCGGTTCGCGGCGGTCGCCGAGAGCCGCGGGACCACGCTCCAGGTGTCGGTCGGGCTTGGACCCCTCGCCGTGATGGGATCGTCCGAGTGGCTCGACCGGCTGCTCGGCGTCCTGCTCGACAACGCGTTCAAGTACGCGCCGGCCGGCGGCGTCGTCGCCGTGAGCGTGGGTGTTGAGAGCGGGCGAGTCCGGCTGGTCGTCGAGGACTCCGGTCCGGGGATTCCGGCCGAAGAACGCCCCAAGATCTTCGATCGCTTCCATCGTGCGGAGGCGCAGGGAGGCTACGGGTCGGGTCTCGGATTGGCGATCGCCGACGCCGTCGTGCGCCATACGCATGGCCGCTGGGAGGTGAACACCTCAGCGCTCGGGGGCGCTAGGATGGCAGTCAGCTGGCCGCGGGTCCTGAGCGGCTCTCGAGATCAGGGAGAGCCGGATCCGGCTGTCAGCTGGAGCGTTCCGGCACCCTCCAGCCCGCCCGGGCAAGCCTGAGGGCGGACCGCCCCGTGAGATCGGGACGGGGGAAAACGCAACTCCAGGTGGCACAATTTGGCCAGTTCGTGCCATCATCTTCCATAACGGAACCGAGTCTGGAGGAGGCCGGAGCATGACCAAGGGAGCTATGGCGGCGCTGAGCGCGGGGGTTGCCGTCTTTGGGTTCGATCCTGAGCCCGGGACCCCAGCGAGCCGGGCGTTGCACGTGCTCACCGTCAAGAGAACCCTGCCGACGGGCGATCTGGGCCCCAAGGAGCGGTTCCCCGAGGCGGCGCTGCGTGCCGCCGTCGAGGCCGGAATCGATCTCGGCGGCCGGCGCGGAACCAGGGGCGGCCAGCGCCTTCACCTGGTCGGCGTCGACGACGACCCCGCCCGCGCGAGGAGCGTCACCGTCTGGTACTACGCCGCGGCCCCGTACGGTCCGCTTCCCGGACCGGGTGTCTGGTCGGCGACCGGACGTGGGCTCCACCTCGACGCGCCCGGGGCGGGAGCGCTGCGCGCCGCGCTTGACCGGCTCCGCGCCGACACACGGCAGCTTGCCGGTGCCGCTGCCCTGATCGGCGACGTGTTCACCGGCGACGACCTGCTCCGCCTCCACGTGGCCCTGCACGGCGGCCCGGAGGGCAGCGAGCGGACCTTCCGGCGGCGCATCCAGGAGCTGCGTGATTCCGGCGTGCTCCGGCCGGTCCGGGACACCGAGGTGGCCGCGCTGCGGCTCCGCGTCCCCCGGTTCCGGTCGCCCGCGGGGACGGGTGGCAGGCCGCCCGAGCTGCTCCGCTACTCCGGCGCCGGTGGAGAGGACGAGCAGCTGGCGGCCCTGAGGGCGCGCCGGGCGGGCTGACCCCGGGTTATCCGGCGTCCGCCGGCCAATCGGGCTCGGCGCTCGTCAGCACCAGGGTCACCGGACCGTCGTTGACGAGGTCCACTGCCATGTGGGCGCCGAATCGTCCGGTCTGGACGGGGTGCCCCAGCTGACGGAGCGCGATCACGAACGCCTCGCAGAGCTCGGCGGCACGGTCGGGGGCCGCGGCGCGGATGAACGAGGGGCGGTGGCCCCGCGACGTGTCCGCATGGAGCGTGAACTGACTCACGACCAGGATCGCGCCACCGGACGCGGCCAGGTCGAGGTTCATCCGGCCTTCGGCATCGGGAAAGATGCGGAGGGTCGAGATGCGCCGGGCGAATCGCTGCGCCACCGCCACGTCGTCGGTGGGGCCGACCGAGAGGAGGACACAAAGCCCGTGCCCGATCGCTCCCACCGTCTCGCTGCCGACGTCGACCCGGGCGCGGCTGACCCGCTGGACGACCGCCCTCACTCGAGGAAGCGCAGACCGCGCCACATCCGGATCGCCTCCGCCTCCGCCTCGAGGAAGCTCGGCCGCGAATCGCGCATGCCGTGCACGAGGAAGCTCCAGGCGCGGCGCTCGCCGTCGGCGCCCTCCATCGTGCCGAAGGCGCTGCCGAGCGCCCGGGGCGGGTACATCTCGATCCGGTTGCCGTCGCGCATGCGCTTGAAGATCGGCCGCCGCACCAGGATCGACTCAAGGGCTCGCTGATCGGCGAGCCTTCCGTTCACAAGATCGACGACGCGAAGCTTGGCGATGGGGTTGTCCGGGTCGCGAATACCGACCCGGCAGGAGAACCGCTCGGAGAGATCGCGGAGGACGAACACCAGAGCGAGTGCGTCGGTCTCGTCGCCGGCGACACGGATGAAGCCCGCGGCCGAAAGGTCCGATCCCCGCAGGTCATCGTTGCGATCGGATGCCAACGCCTGCTCGAAGAAGAGTTGGTGGAACAGCCCGGTCGAGCCGGCATCGGCAAGCCAGGGGAGCTGGTCGCGCCATTCCCGGCCGATGACGAGCTCGGTGAAGCGGGCCTGTAATCGATCCCGGTCGTCTGCGGGGATGCCGCGCACGCGAACGTGGATGACCCGGGCCATGCTTTGATTGTACGGGCGCCTCAGCGGGCCAAACGCGCCATGGGAGGCGCGTGGCGTGCCGCTACACTGCGTCGCGGATCGCCGAGGTAGCTCAGTTGGTAGAGCACAGGTCTGAAAAACCTGGTGTCGACAGTTCGATCCTGTCCCTCGGCACCACTCGTTTTGAATACAACTCTGCACCGTGTGAGCGCGCGAGTTCACGAACGACCCAGCTCGCTGCCCATCGCAGGGCGGGCGAAGGTGTCAGGCAAGGTGTCCGCACCAGTGGCAGCGAGGCTCCGGACATTTCACCCACGTTCGGGCCAGCGCAACCGGCGCACCGCGAAACTAGGTTTGGTGTACCTGAACTGCGGAGCGCCCTCAATGCCGAACGGACATACCACGAATCGTCTCGTTAGGTGGCTCACCAGGTCGAAGAGGCGGGTTGAGTCAGACCATCCCGTGCTGATATGCGTAGCGGACGGCTTGCGCACGGTCGCGTGCCCCGGTCTTCGAGAAGATGCGGTTGATGTGCGTCTTGACGGTGGCGTTGCTCAGGAACAGCGCCCGCGCAATCTCGGTGTTCGACAACCCGGCAGCGATCAGCTTGAGGACCTCGACTTCGCGCGGACTTAGGTCGTGAGGGAGCGATTCCGGAGGCGTTGTCCGTCTGGGCTGACCCTCCAACACTGCAGCTACCAAGCGCTGCTGGATCACCGGATCGAGATGCGTTCTCCCCGCGGCGAGCGCACGGATTGCGTGCTCAATCTCCTCGGCGCTGGCGTCCTTAGTGAGGTATCCGCGCGCGCCGGCCTGGAGGGCGGGGAAGAGTGATTGGTCGTCGGCATAGGTGGTGAGCACGAGCACCTGGGTTTCGGGAAGGGCGGCGCGGATCCGCCGGGTCGCCTCGGCACCTTCCATCGTGGGCATGCGGAGATCCATGAGCACGACATCCGGCCGCTCGCTCTCGGCGCGCTCCACAGCCTCGATTCCGTCGGACGCCGTTCCGATTACCTCGACGCCGTCAATCAAGCCGACCAGCATGGTCAGCCCGTCGCGGACGACGCGCTGGTCGTCGGCGATGAGCACCCGGATCGGGCGTTCGGTCATGCGGGTACGACCACCTCGACAAGCCATCCTTCGTCCGTCGGGCCCGCGTGCACGCTGCCGCCAACTCGCTCGACGCGCTCGCGGAGCCCAGCGAGTCCGCGTCCTCCGCCGACCCCGTGCAAGCCTTCGCCGACTTGGGAGCCGGTCGCGAGCCGGCTCCGATCCTCGACGCGCAGGGTCGTGTGATCAGGTTCGTAGCGAAGGGCGATGTCGATGGCAGCGCCGGGCGCGTAGCGGGCGACGTTCGTGAGGGCCTCTTGCGCTCCTCGGTACAGCGCCAGCCCGGCATCCGACGGAAGTGTCCGCGCGCTTCCTTCGATGCTGAGGTTGACAGTCGCCTGCATGTCGTCTCGGAAGCTCTGGACCAGCGAGTCGAGCTGCGACACACCCGGCAACTCGTCGCCTCGCAATGCGCCGACGGCCTGGCGGGCGTTCGTGAGTCCGTCCTTCACCAACGCGCCGGCACGGTCGATGGCGGCGTGCAGGGAGGGTGTCGCATGCTCGCGCTCGGCAAGCTTTCGTGCCGCCTGCAGCTGAATCGCGGCACCGGACAGTGAGTGTGCGAGCACGTCGTGCAGCTCGCCGGCGATCCGGCCGCGCTCAGCGATCGCCGCGGCACGGGTCTGCTCCTCGCGCGCGTCTTCGAGTTGGGCGAGCAGCAGCTCGGTCTGGTCCTGACTTGCTCGCGACTGTTTCATGAAGTACCCGACCAATCCGATGAGAACCAGCAGGAGCGTCGCCGCCAAGAGCCCGACCGACGAGGTTCCTGACAGTGCCGCGGCGGCGTCCAGCGCGATGCCGATCGCCTCGCCGAGCGGAATCCCGAGTGACCAAGGGAGCCGGACGACAGCCATCCACACCGCAGCCCCACCCCCGAGTTCGGTCGCACCCTGCGGCTGCAAGGCCACCAATGCCACCCCTGCCGCGCCCATCAGCGAGATCACCGCAGTCTGCATCACGTATCCGCGCTCAGTGAACCCGCCCCTGATTGCGATCGCGAGGGCTCCAGCGAACGCCAGCAGCGCCAGCGTCACGCCGAGCCCTTTGCCTTGGATCGCCGGGTGGGGCTGCCCACCGATGGCACCCGCTATCACCACCAGAACCACCGCCCAGCCCATCGGACGCAAAGTGTCGCGCTGGCGGCGGACTCGCCCCGCGGCGTGCTCGCGGGCCTCCACAATCCGCGGGCTCTCATGAGCCGACGTCACCGGAACGCTGGTCGCGGTTCTGAACTCCCCAGGCGCACTCATTCGACACAGACGATAGAACGCCTCCGGCCCATATTTGGGACCCGGAGGCGTTCCAGTGCTGCGTGGGCGGTCAGACTGCGGCACCAACTGCCACGGTGGCCTTGGCGGGCGCCGCCTGGAGGGCAAGGCCCCTGAGGTATACGGTCACCACGCGGACGGTCACCTCGCAGATCGCCATCGAGACCAGGGCCACCGGCCAGGCCGCCGCGCTGATCTGATGGGCGATGCTGAAGCTGCGGATGGCGGGCTCGGCCCCGTGGGTGACCAAGAACGCGAACACGACCCTCGAGGAGATTCCCGCGACCAGCAGTCCGCCAGCGACCCAGCCGACACGAGCCAGCGCGAAGCCGTCACTGCCGCGGCGAACGTGCGTTGCGAACCCACTGAGCAGCCCGAGCGACAGTCCCGCACCGGCGAGCAGCCCGATCAACACGAGGTCGTTGCCGGTGGTAGGAATCGTGTGCAGGTACTGCTGCGCGACAACGAACACGAGCACGAGCGGGATCACCAGCGCGCGGCGGTCCAGCCGCTTCGTACGCGCCTGCAAGCACACCATGACGATGAATCCGGCGTTGATCAGGTAATCCGTCGTGGTCATCGGGGGTCCTCCGTGAATCTGGTTCTCGTCCGAAGTGGACGATCCCCATGATTCGGCCGTCGCTTCTCGAAGTCGTCGGCCCGCGGGTTGGACTTTTCGAGGTCGGATCCACCCGGTCACTCAACCCGTGGGTTGATCAGCGGGGATACCGACGTTCAGTCAAGCCACGGATCCCCGTCTGGCATGCTCGCCCGTTCTACGCAGGTCAGCCTCGCGAGGGCACTGCGGTGCGGTTGACGTTGCTGCTGATGAGCTTGCGACGTTCTGCATCCACGCCCTTGGAGCTGCCAATGGCATGTCGTCGAAGGCTGCTATCCACCGACTCGTTGCCGTGACATTGGCCGGGTTGCGTCCTGAAGCCGCTCGACCCAAACATCCACCCTCTGACCACCCTTCGAGCAGAAGTTCGCAAGTGGGGCGCGTATGAGTTCGATCGAGGTTCCCGGGGCTCGGATCTACTACGACACTTACGGCAGCGGCCGGCTTGTGGTGTTGATTCCCGGAGCGGCCGGCACAACCTACCCGTACAGGTTGTTAGCGGAGCAACTGGCAGCGCACTACACCGTTGTCACCCACGACCGACGCGGTTTCTCGCGGAGCGAGCTCGTCGGGCCGCAGGACTACGATCATCGAATCGAGTCAGATGCGGAGGATGTGCGGCGCTTGATCGAGCACCTGAGTGACCAGCCAGCGATCGTATTTGGCAGCAGCTCCGGGGCAATCGTCGCCCTTGAAACGCTGATCCAAGGGTCATGCCGTTCGGCGAGACGGGCGGGCGTCTGGTCGGAGCTGTTGTCACCACGCCACGCTGGATCGACGTGTTCCGCAAGGTCGTTCCCTTTGCGGGGGTTGACTCGCGGTAGGCCGTCGGTGACCCTCCACGTCAGGCGGATCAACGTGCTCGTCGACGAGGTGAATCATGCAGGACAGGTCGCCTTCTTCTGGGAGATCTTCGACCAGCAATAGTCAGGCGACGTCGCAGGCCATGGCGACCAGGTCGGCCATCGTGAGCAGCCCCGGCCGCGCCGCGTACACGGGCCCGACGAGGTTGGCGATGACAGCCTCCGTGCCCACGTCGCCGTTGAGGC
>Ga0116224_10000019_pt1 | contig 128123 bp, 108 predicted proteins | sample Sb_taG_9_FD_89699 | JGI IMG/M metagenome (GOLD analysis project Ga0116224, IMG submission 89699) | Peat soil microbial communities from Weissenstadt, Germany - Sb_50d_b_LC metaG | ecosystem: Environmental > Terrestrial > Soil > Wetlands > Peat | place: Germany: Weissenstadt | collected... | reverse complement strand
GTTGACGACTGCGCCGCACTCGAACGCCGTCACCAGCCGCACCACCTTCACCCGGCCGGTTTTGACGTCGGCCACGACTTCCGCGCAGGTCGCGACGTAACTCCCCTTCTCGGTGCCCCCCGCGATGCCGAAGCCGTGACCGTCGGCCGCCTTGCCCCAGCCGAAGCGCTTGGCGGCCGCTTCGAGGACGGCCCGCAACCGCTCGTCCTTCAGGTTCTGGAGGCGGAAGGCGAGCGGGTCGAGCTTCAGGGCACGAGCCAGGTCGTCCATGTGTGACTCGCGGGCGAAATGGTTCGCCGTGGCCGCCAGGGCGCGGTAGGAGCCCTGCCGCAGCGGCGACTCGGTCACGTGAAATTCCTGGCGCGAGTTGGGCACCGCGTACGGGGTCTGGATGGCCGAGCCTCCCGAGTTGTAGTTGTGGAACTCCCAGGCCAGGAGCGTACCGTCCTTCTTCGCCCCGGCCTTCACCTCGATCACGCCGGCCGGCCGGAAGTAGGCCCAGGTGAACTCCTCCTCGCGGGTCCACACCACCTTGACGGGCTTGCCGGCCGCCTTCGCCAGCCGCGCCGCCTCCACCGCCGCCTCGTTGGTGTGCTTGCCGCCGTAGCCCGATCCGGTATCGGGGACGATGACACGCACGCGCCCCTCGGGGATGCCGAGCTTCTGGGCCAGGTCGCTGCGGACGCGGAACGGGCCCTGCGTGCCGGTCCAGACGGTGAGTTTGTCGTCGGCCCATTCCGCGACGGCGGCCCGCGGCTCCAGCGGCACGTGGGCGATGTAGGCCACGGTGTAGGTCGCCTCCACCTTGTGGTCGGCGTCCTTCAGCCCGTCGGCCACCGAGCCGCGCGGGCCTCCTCCCCCCCGCCCGCCGAACCCTCCGCCCCCGCGCCCGCCGCCCGGGTGCTCCTTGAGGTAGGTGAAGAGGTCGTCGCCCGGCGGCTCGGTGGGGGTCTTCCATTCCGCGCGGAGGGCGGCCAGGGCTCGCTCGGCGGCCTGCTCGGTCGGCGCTGCAACCGCCACGAAGTCGCGGTCGTGGACGACGGTGACGCCCGCCATCGCTTTGGCGTCGTCGGTCTGGACGGACACCAGGGTGGACTTGAAGGTCGGCGGCCGCAGCACCTTGCCGAACAACAGGCCGGGCCGCTTCACGTCCGAGGAGTACCTGTGGCCCCCGGTAACGATCGCCCGTGCCTCCACCTTGGGGACCGACGTGCCGGCCACCTTCCACTCGCCGGCGGGGGTAGTCTTGACGTCCTGGCCGATCGTCTTGGTGAGCTTCTTGCCCTTCGTCAGCTCGCCGAAGCCGAACGTCTTTTTCGTCCCGGAATCGACGACCTTGCCATCCTGCACGGCGAGCGCGGCGCGCTCGACCTTGCCCTGCTCGGCCGCCAGGTCGAGCAGCAACTCGCGCGTGGCGGCGGCCACGCGGCGGAGTTGGGCGGCCATCCGCGGCGTGGTGCCGCTACCGAAGGTGCCCCCGTCGTAGGGCACCATCTGCGTGTCGCCCATGACCAGCCGGATGCGCTCGACCGGCGTGCGCAGCTCCTCCGCGACGGCCTGGGTCAGCGACGTGCGGGCGTTCTGCCCGACTTCCACCTTACCGGTGTAGACCGTCACGGCGCCGTCCTCGCCGACGTGCAGCCAGGCGCCGATGTCGTCGGGCTGATTCCCGAAGCCCCCGCGCTGCGCCGGCGCGGCGAGGCCGCGCAAGAACAGGGCGACGACCAACCCGCCACCGACGATGCGGAAGAAGTCGCGCCGGTCCAACTCCAGGGCGAACGCGGGGTCCTCGAAGAACTCGTAGCGCTCCGGCTCGATCGGGACTTCGACCAGGGACTGCTCACTCATTGGCCACCGCCTTTCATCGCCTTGGCCGCCTGCTCGACGGCCGCCACGATCCGCTGGTAGGTGCCGCACCGGCAAATGTTGCCGTTCATGAAGCGGACGACGTCTTCGCGGCTCGCGTCGGGCTGCTGGCTCAGCAGGGCCAGGGCCGACATCAGCATGCCCGACGTGCAGTAGCCGCACTGCATGGCGTCGCAATCGAGGAACGCCTGCTGCAAGGGGTGCAGCTTGTCGCCCTTGGCGAGCCCCTCGACGGTGCGGATCGGCTTGCCCGCGGCGGCTTCGACACGGGTGGTACAGGAGCGCACGGGCTTGCCGTCGAGCAGCACCGTGCAGGCGCCGCAGCGGCCCTCGCCGCAGCCGTACTTGCAGCCGGTCAGGTCCAGGTCGTCGCGCAGGACGCTGAGCAGGCTGCGCTCCGGGTCGGCCTCGACGGCCCGCCGGACGCCGTTCACTTGCAGTTCCTTGACCGTGGCCATGAAACCACCTCGGGTAGAATGTTCAACCCCGCCCGGAAGGATAAACCCCGGGCGCGGCGGCGGGTCTCTGCGCCGCGACCCCCGATTCCTCGTTTCGCGAAATGATACCTCGAAGGTTGCGGCTAAACGCTTACTTCTCCACCCTCCCCGGCCCCCAAAGGGCCCGACCGGGTTTGGCTCCCGTGTGCTCGCCGTCCTTGAGCACCTGGGCGCCGTTGACGAACACGTGTTTCACCCCCACGGCATACTGGTGCGGCTTCTCGTAAGTCGCCCGGTCGGCGATCGTTTTAGGGTCGAAGACCACCACGTCGGCGAAGTAATCTTCCTTCAGCAGGCCGCGCCGCTCCAGCCCCAGGTTCGTCGCCGGCAGGCTGGTCAGCTTGCGGATCGCCGCCTCCAATGACAGCAACTTCTCGTCGCGAACGTACTTCCCAAGGACCCGGGCGAAGTTGCCGTAGGCCCGCGGATGGGGCAATGCTTTGAGGAACACTCCTTCCGGGGCCTGCGCCGCCTCGTCGGAGCCGAAGCTGACCCACGGCAGCGGCACCAGCTTGCGGATGTTCTCCTCCGCGGTGATGAAGTAGACGGTGCCGATGCCCGACTGGTCCTCCACCAGGAGGTCCAGCAAGGTCTCGACCGGGTCCTTGCCGCGCTGCCTGGCGACCTGGGCCAGCGTCTTGCCCTGCAGCGGTTTCAGGGCCTCCTGCTTGAAGCCGATCAGGAGGACGTTCTCGGGGGAGCCGGCGTTGTGGTAGAAGTTGGGCCAGTCGGTCTTGTTGCGGATGTCGTCGAGGACACGCTTGCGGCTGTCCGGGTCGCGCAGCCGGCGGCGCATGGCGACCTCGCCGCCCTCCATGGCCCAGGGTGGGATGCAGGCGGTCAGCGGGGCGGCCCCCGCGGTGTAGCCGTACATGTTGGCCGTGATCGACAGCCCGTCGCGTCGCGCCGCCTCCACCTTGGCGATGGCGTCGTCCATCTTCTTCCAGTTGCTCTTCCCGGCCGCCTTGAAGTGATAAATCTCGGCGGGGATCTTGGCCTCGCGGCTGATGCGGATCAGCTCGTCGATGCCTTCGAGCAACCTCTCGCCCTCGCTGCGCATGTGCGAGATGTATTTTCCCTTGTACTTGGCCGCGACCTTGCACAACTCGATCAGCTCTTGCGTGTCGGCGTAGTAAGCCGGGGCATATTCCAGGGCCGTGGCGATGCCCAGGGCCCCGTCGCGCATTTCCCGGTCCACCAGCCGGCGCATCTGTTCCAGTTCGTCCGCCGTCGGCTTCTTGTTGTCCAGGCCGAGGACGTGCTCGCGCACCGTCGTGGCCCCGAGGAAGGACGCCACGTTCTGCGAGACGCCCTTGCGCTGGAGGAAGTACAGGTATTCGCCCAGCGTGTTCCACTCGATGTCGTACTTGATGTCGGTCTGTTCCGCCTTCATGCGCTTCTTGATGGCGGCATTGACGGGCCCCCACGACCAGCCCTCGCCCATCACCTGGGTCGTGACGCCCTGCCGGACTTCACTCTGCCCCCGGCCATCGACCAGGAGGGAATCGGTGGACCAGCTGAGCATGTTGATGAATCCGGGTGCCACCGCCAGGTCCCGGGCCTCCAGCACGGTCTTTGCGGTCGCCGCGGCCAGGTCCCCCACGGCGACAATGCGGTCGCCCTTGATGCCCACGTCGGCCCGCCGGGGCGGGTTGCCCGAGCCGTCGTAAACGGTCCCGCCGCGGATCAGCACGTCGTACCCCTCGGGCTCCTTGGCAGCCTCAGCCAGCCGGGGCGTTCCGCACATCCCCAGCCCGACGGCGACCACGAGCAGGGGCAGGAAACGGCATGGCTTGTTCATCAGAGATACCTCCAGCTCACCGGCCCGCTTACTTCTGATGGATCTCGCCGGCCACGAAGCGCGGCAACTTCTCCTTCAGCGCGGACCTTTTCCCGAGAAAAAGGTCCGTGTTCCCTGTTGGCTTTCGGACAGGACCTCAGCATTGTGATCGACGTCGAGCAAAAGAGTCAAGGAAAAACCGATCCGGCGTCTGGGCGGTTTCCCGTGCTCGGTAGGTTTTGCGCGCGGGTTGGGAAGTGGGTGAGGGTAGGGAAAGAGACCTGTACGGCGGCGCGAGTCTTCATTATCATGTCGCCGACTCCTTCCGACCGACCCCGAAGTGAGTGCGCCATGCATCTGTCGCCTCAGGAACGAGACAAGCTGCTGATTCACGTAGCGGCCGACCTGGCCCGAGCCCGCCGTGCCCGCGGCCTGAAGCTGAATCACCCGGAAGCCGTGGCGCTCCTCACCAGCCACCTGCTGGAGCTGGCGCGCGACGGCAGAAGCGTTGCCGAGATCATGAGCGCCGGCCGCACCCTCCTCACCCGCCAGGACGTCATGGAAGGCGTCAGCGAAATGATCCCCGAGGTGCAGGTCGAGGCCACCTTTCCCGACGGCACCAAGTTGATTACCGTTTACCAACCCATCCCATGAGCGCCCCTTGCGGCTGCGCGCGACCATCCCATGATTCCTGGCGAATACTTCTTTGACGGCGCGGCGGTCGAGCTGAACGCGAGTCGGCCGACCTGCACCCTGGAAGTCAACAACACCGGCGACCGGCCGGTGCAGGTCGGCTCCCACTTCCACTTCTTCGAGGTCAATCGGACGCTGGTCTTCGACCGTGAAGCGGCCTACGGCATGCGCCTCGACCTGCCGGCGGGGACGGCGGTGCGTTTCGAGCCGGGCGAGGTGAAGACGGTGCGCCTGGTGGCGCTGGGCGGCGCCCGGCAGGTCTACGGCGGCAGCGGCCTCGTCATGGGGGCGCTCGACAACCCGTCCGTCAAGCAACAAGCCCTGGAGCAACTCCGCAAGGCCGGCTTCTGTGATAAGAAGAATTAGCCACAGATGAACACGGATGAACACGGATGAGAATAAAATCTTCTTCTCATCCGTGTTCATCCGTGTTCATCTGTGGCTAATTCTTCGGGAGTTTGTCCATGAGTCTGAAGCTGTCGCGTTCGTCCTACGCCGGTCACTACGGCCCCACTACCGGCGACCGCATTCGCCTCGCCGATACGGAACTCCTCATCGAGGTCGAGAAAGACTTCGCGGTCTACGGCGAGGAGGTGCAGTTCGGCGGCGGCAAGGTGATCCGCGACAGCCAGGGCCAATCGCCGTTGCCCAGCACGCCGCCGCACCCACCCCTTGACCTGGTCATCACCAACGCCGTCGTCCTGGACCACTGGGGCATCGTCAAGGGCGACGTCGGTGTCCGCGACGGTCGTATCGTCGGTGTCGGCAAGGCCGGCAACCCGCTCATCCAGCCCGGAGTCGATCCGAAGTTGGTCATCGGCCCCGGCACCGAGGTCATCGCCGGCGAGAACTTGATCGTCACGGCCGGCGGCATCGACAGTCACGTCCACTTCATCTGCCCGCAGTTGATCGAGACGGCGCTGGCCGCGGGGCTGACGACGCTGCTCGGCGGCGGCACCGGCCCGGCCACCGGCACCAACGCCACGACCTGCACCCCCGGCGCCTGGTTCCTGCAGCGCATGTTGCAAGCGGCCGAGGCGTTCCCGATCAACCTCGGCTTTCTCGGCAAGGGCAACGGCAGCCTCCCCGGTCCTCTGGAGGAGCAGGTGCGGGCGGGGGCCTGCGGCCTGAAGCTGCACGAGGACTGGGGCACGACCCCGGCGGTGATCGATTGTTGCCTGGGCGTCGCCGACGAGTTCGACGTCCAGGTGGCCATTCACACCGACACGCTCAACGAGTCGGGCTTCGTCGAGGACACCATCGCGGCCATCGGCGGGCGGACGATCCACACCTACCACACCGAGGGGGCCGGCGGCGGCCATGCCCCCGACATCATCCGCATGGCGAGCCTGCCGCACGTCCTGCCGTCGAGCACCAACCCGACTCGGCCGTTCACGGTCAACACCATCGACGAGCACCTCGACATGCTGATGGTGTGCCACCACCTGTCGCGCTCGGTGCCGGAGGACGTGGCCTTCGCCGAGAGCCGCATCCGGGCCGAGACCATCGCCGCGGAAGACATTCTGCACGACCGCGGGGCGCTGAGCATGATCTCGTCCGACTCGCAGGCGATGGGCCGCATCGGCGAGGTGGTCATCCGCACCTGGCAGACGGCGCACAAGATGAAGGCGCAGTTCGGCCCCCTGGCGGGAGACACGGCCCGCAACGACAATACCCGGGCGAAGCGCTACGTCGCCAAGTACACCATCTGCCCGGCGGTCACGCACGGCATCGCGGAGCACGTCGGCAGCGTCGAGCCGGGCAAGTGGGCCGACCTGGTGCTGTGGAAGCCGGCGTTCTTCGGGGTGAAGCCGGAACTGGTGCTGAAGGGCGGCATGATCGCCTACGCCCAAATGGGAGACGCCAATGCCAGCATTCCGACGCCGCAGCCGGTCTTGATGCGGCCGCAGTTCGCCGCCTTCGGCCGGGCCAACACGCTGTGCAGCCTGACGTTCGTATCGCAGGCGGCTGTTGAGGACGGGGTGGCGAAGCAGTACGGCTTGCAGCGGCCGGTGGTGGCGGTGAAGGGGTGTCGCAAGATCGGGAAGAAGGATCTGCCGAACAATACGGCCACGCCGGAGATCCGCGTCGATGCGGACACGTACCGGGTGTGGGCGGACGGGGAACTGCTGACGTGCGAGCCGGCCAAGGTGCTGCCGATGACGCAGCGGTATTTCTTGTTCTAACCCCGTTTAGCGGCCGCCCTCGATTTCTCGTTTCGCGAACCGATGAATCCGCGCCGCCCCGAGGGCGGCCGCTAAACGAATCCCCGCATGAACCTCCGCCTCCTGCAACTCGGCGACTCGGCGCTGCCCATCGGCGGCTACAGCCATTCGTGGGGGCTGGAGGCCACCATCGATCACGGCGACGTTTGCGATGCCCTGACCCTGGAGGGCTGGGTCCGCCTCTGGCTGCGCTATTCCTCCGGGCCGTGCGAGGGCGTCGTGGTCGCGGCGGTCTGCCGCGCGGCGACCGAGGCAGATTGGCCACTGGTAGCAGTGGCAAACGACCTGCTTGATGCCACCGTCGTCCCGACGACCCTGCGCCACGCCAGCCGCGAGATGGGCGAGCAGCTCCTGAGCCTCGCCGATTCCTGGGCCTGGGCCGCGCCCGCCGTCGCCGAACTGCGAGCGGCCTCAGCGGGACCGTGGCACCATGCCCCCGTATTCGCTACATTGGCCGCGACGGCCGGTGCAACGCCGATCGACGCCCTCCTCGTGTACCTGCACCAGGCCGCCCTCGGGGTCATCGGCGCCGGCGTCCGGGCCATCCCCATCGGCCACACGCACGGGCAGCAAGTCCTCTCCCGCCTGCACGACGACATCCGCGACCTGGCCGAGGAACTGGCCGACCGCGCCCTGGACACCGCCGGCAGCTTCTGCCCCGCTTACGAGGTCATTTGCGATGCACAAAGCCATCTATACACGCGGCTCTTCCGCTCCTGAAGCGGGGTGCCTACGCCCCCCGCTCGCCTTCCACCGCGACCACTCGCACGAGGGGCATGGCTCGGGGCCGTACTCCGGGCCGCGCCGCCAGGTGTTCACCCTCGGCGTCGGCGGGCCGGTCGGCTCGGGCAAGACGGCGCTGGTCGAGCGCCTGTGCCGCACCTTCTGGCCGCAGTTCAACCTCGCGGTCATCACCAACGACATCTACACGCGCGAGGACGCCGAATTCCTGGCCCGGCGCGAGGCGCTGCCGCTGGAGCGCATCGTCGGCGTCGAGACCGGCGGCTGCCCGCACAGCGCCATCCGCGAGGATGCCAGCATCAACCTTGCCGCCGTCGCCGACCTCGAGAAGCGCTTCGCCGGGCTGCAAGCGGTGATCGTCGAATCGGGCGGCGACAACCTCGCGGCCACCTTCTCGCCGGAGCTGGCCGACCGCACCATCTACGTCATCGACGTGGCCGAGGGCGACAAGATCCCGCGCAAGGGCGGGCCGGGCATCACGCGCAGCGACCTGCTGGTCATCAACAAGACCGACCTGGCCCCGCTCGTCGGCGCCGACCTCGACGTGATGCGCCGCGACAGCAAGAAGATGCGCGGCGACCGGCCGTTCCTGTTCATGAGTTTGCGGACGGGCGAAGGCGTCGAGGAGCTGCTGAAATGGGTGCGGACCCAACTCGCATCACGGCCGCGGACTTCGTGACGCCGCCGGAGTTCCGCGGCCTGCTCCTGTCGGCGAGCGAGGCCGGCCGGGTCGGCGGGCTGCGCCTGGAACTGGTGGCCCGCGCGGGCGGCACCGGCCTCGGCTCCTGCTACCAGCAGGTGCCGCTGCGCGTGCTGCCGCCGTTCCCCCTCGGCGACGGCCGTCCCGCTTTGGTCTACCTGCTCAACCCCACCGCCGGCCTCCTCGACGGCGACGGCCAACTCGTGTGCCTCACGGCGCGAGCGGGGACGCGGGCCGTCGTCGTCGGCCAGTCGGCGACGCGCATCCACCCCTGCCCGGTCGGCTTCGCGACGCAGCAATGGCGCATCCGCGTGGAAGCCGGGGCGGTGCTGGTGGTGTTACCCGGCCCGAGCATTCCCTTCGCCCGCTGTCGCTACTACCAGCGCGTCGCGGTGGAGCTGGACGAGGGAGCCGGCTTCGTCTGGGGCGACGTGGGACTCGCCGGGCGCTACGCGCGCGGGGCGGCGTCGGAGCGGTTCCGCTTCGCCGCCCTGGTGCAGGAGTTTCAAGTGCGCCGGCGTGGGCAGCTCGTCTTCCGCGACCACTTGGCGTGGCGCGGGCCGTGGGACGAGGCGACCGCGGCCTGGCACTTCGGCGGCGGGTCGGCCTGGGGCAGCGTGTTCGCAACCGAGCCGGCGCCGGACACGGGCGGGGCACGGTTCACGACGGCTGGCGGCGACACCTGTGTGCGCTGGACGGGGCACGCGGAACAGGTGACAGCCGACGTGGTCCGCGCGGCGCTGCAACTCGCGGCGGCCCTGAGCGATGGTCCGTCCGACGGCTGGGGGTTCCGGGATGAGTTGGCGCCGGTGCATTGGTTTTCCGTGCAGCGCGATCTCCGGACGCCCTCCCCCCCGAACACGCCGGGGGGGTGATCCCCTCCGTCGGACTGTTCTCGCCGAGCGGCAAGGGTCGAACAACTAAGAGTCAGTTGCGGAAGCCGCTTGCGGCTTAGCGGAAGCTGGAATCCGCTAAGCCGCAAGCGGCTTCCGCAACAGACTCTAAATCCCGCGCTTCTTCACCGCCAATTTGCCGTCGTCGATGAGCTGCTCCAACTCGTCGCGGGTCAGGGTCTTTGACGGCACCCCCTTCTCCGGCACCTCCAGCTTCGACACCCAGGCGACGGCGTTGAGAAGCAGGGTGCGGAAGTTGTCGTCGGCCAGGTTGGCGTGCTTGTGCAGGCCGGTGAAGCCGAAGCCGCGGGCGCCCTCGGGCCGCTCGTAGGCCCAGGCCATCACCTGCTTCTTCCCCGCCGACACTTCCTCCCACACCGCCGGGTTGCCGCCGTGCGAGCTGGACTTTTTCCCCTCCCCCTGGATTGTGTTCTTCGGCGGCAGGGCGACGAGGATCGGCGTCACGCCTTTCATCTCTTCCACGAAGCGCATGTGGTAGTACCACTCGTCGTTGATCGTGAATGGCTTGACGCCGCGCGTGACTTCGTGCTTGGGCAGTTCCTTGAAATCGGGCGTCCACCAGGGGTTGACCGACCAGAACGTCTCGAAATAGCCGCCGAGCCACTTGAGGTAGTTGTCGCCCTGGTCGCCCTTGTTGACCTCGACGCCGTAGTGGATCGCCATGAAGCCGGCGCCGCGCGCGACGGCCTCCTTGACCGCGTCGTTGACCGCGGTGCCGCCGTGGTTGAGCAGGACGATGACCGTGTCGGCGTGCTTGAGGTCCTTCGGCCACTTCGCCTTGGTGTGGACCACGCACCAGGCCTTGGGGTAGGTGGCGTTGATCGTGCGGGCGAAGTAGATGGCGGCGGCCAGGAACTCGTGGTTGCCGCGGTCGCCGTGCGGGTCGGTGTCGGCGACGAAAACGATCTTCTTGACATCCTTGGCGTCCTTCTGCGCCTCGTAGTCGAAGATGTCGCGCTCCTTCTTGTCGCCGTCCGCGTAAGCGGGGGCGGCCAGGAGGGCGGCGACGAGGAACGCCAGGTGACGGCCGGGGAGTCGTGCGCGCATGAGGGTGCCTGCCTGAAAAAGGGTGATACGTCGGGGGGGGCAATCCAGGCAGTCATGCTAAAACGGGAGACGAGCCGCGTCAACGCCCGCGGAAGTGGAGTTGCGGCCGCGGGGAAGGTTGCTATAAGTCGTCGCGAAGGCGTGCCGTCCCGTCCGCCCCAGGTCAGGGAGCGAATCATGAAAGAGTCCGGCCGGCTGTTCTGGATGGTCGTGGGGATCGGCCTGGGGGCGCTGGGCGTCGCCGCCTGGTCGATGAAGGCGCCGCCGGCGCTGGCGGGGACCGCCGACCGCCATGAGGACTTCGTCATGTGTACCGGCTCGGTTTCGACCAACCCGCGCGCCCCGACCGACGGCGTCTGGCTGCTCGACTACCACTCGGGCAAACTGCTGGCCACCGTCATCGACCGCGACAAGGGCAAGATCAACGGCTGGGCCGAGACCGACCTGGTGACCGAGTTCGGTCTGGCGCCGCGGGCCAACGTCCATTTCCTGATGACCACGGGTCAAATCTCGATCGGCCAGGCGGCGCTGTACGTCGCCGAGACCACCTCGGGCAAGTTCGGCGTCTACACGATGGGCCCGCGCCCCGACGGACAGCCCGGGTTCGTCATCAAGCGCCACGACATGGTCGCGTTCCGGGCGGACAGGTAAGGCGGATTGCCGGATTGCGGACGGGACTGGCTTTTTCCCCCTCCGGCTGCGATAATACTTCTAGTCCACCCTCCCCGCCGGCGCCCCCGCCCTCCCACCACGCACCGCGAGCCGCCACATGAGAGCATCCGTGGTCCTGGCAACGGTCGCGATAGTCGTAGCGGTCGCGACGGCGCGCGCCGACGAGAGGCCGTCGCCCCAGGCCGTCGAGTTCTTCGAGTCGAAGGTGCGCCCGGTCCTGGCCGAGAATTGCTTCGCGTGTCACGGCCCCGAGAAGCAGAAGGGCGGCCTGCGCCTCGACTCGCGGGCCAACCTCCTCAAGGGGGCCGGCGGCGAGCCGGTCGTCGTCCTTGGCGATCCCGACAGCAGCGCCCTCATCAAGGCCGTGCGCCACGACGGCGACACGAAAATGCCGCCGAAGAAGAAGCTGTCCGACCCGGCCATCGACGCCCTGGCGGCCTGGGTCAAGATGGGCGCCCCGTGGCCGGAACAGGCCGCGAAGGGGGCGTCCTCGGTGGCGGAGGCGCGCGCCAAGCACTGGGCCTTTCAGCCGATCCGCAAGCCGTTGCCCCCGTCCGTCCGCCGCCGCGACTGGGCGAAGACGCCGCTCGACCTGTTCGTCCTGGCGAAACTCGAAGAGCAAGGGCTGGAGCCGGCACCCCCCGCCGACCGGCGCACCCTCATTCGGCGCGCGGCCCTCGACCTGACCGGGCTGCCGCCGGCGCCCGACGAGGTCGAGGCGTTCGTCAACGACCCCGCGCCGGACGCCTGGGAGAAGGTCATCGACCGGCTGCTGTCCTCGCCGCCCTACGGCGAGCGCTGGGCCCGCCACTGGCTCGACGTCGCCCGCTACGCCGACACCAAGGGCTACGTCTTCCAGGAGGAACGCCGCTACCCGTTCGCCTACACCTATCGCGATTATGTCATTCGCGCCTTCAACGACGACCTGCCCTACGACCAGTTCGTGGTTCAGCAGATCGCGGCCGACAAGCTGCCGGGCGACGACAAGCGCCCGCTGGCGGCGCTGGGCTTCCTGACGCTGGGCCGTCGCTTCCTCAACAGCACGCCCGACATCATCGACGACCGCCTGGACGTCGTCATGCGCGGCCTGCAGGGGATGACCGTCGGCTGCGCCCGCTGCCACGACCACAAGTTCGACCCCATCCCCATGCGGGACTATTACTCGCTCTACGGGGTCTTCGCCAGCAGCGTCGAACCGAAGGAGTTGCCGGTCCTGGCGACCCCGGACCCGACACCGGCCTACCTCGCCTACGAAAAGGAGCGGAAGGCGCTGGAACAGGCGGTCAAGGATTTCGAGGAGAAGAATAAGGAGGAGTTGCAAAAGAAGAACCGCAAGTTCTTCGAGGAGCGGCGCGAGCTGCAAAACAAGGTCGATAAGCTCAGGGCGACACACCCCGGCGCCCCGCCGCAGGCGATGGTGCTGATCGACGCAGTGCAGCCGGTCGAGCCAGTGGTCTTCCTGCGCGGCAACCCGAACAACCACGGGCCGGCGGTGCCGCGGCAGTTCCTGGAAGTGCTGTCCCCCAACGCGCGCAAGCCGTTCACCGACGGCAGCGGCCGACTGGAGCTGGCGCGGGCCATCGCCAGCAAGGACAACCCACTCACGGCGCGCGTCATGGTCAACCGCGTCTGGCTGCACCACTTCGGCCGCGGCCTGGTGCGGACGCCGGGCGACTTCGGCCTCCGCGGCGAGCCGCCGACGCACCCCGAGCTGCTCGACTACCTCGCGCGGTCCTTCATGGAAGAGGGGTGGTCGATCAAAAAGCTACACAAGACGATCCTGCTATCGACCACTTATCAGCAGAGCAGCGAGGCGAACGCGAAACCGCAAGCGTTTGACCCGGACAACCGCCTGCTGTCGCACCAGAATCGGCAGCGGCTCGACTTCGAGGCGCTCCGCGACTCGCTGCTGTGGGCGTCGGGCCGGCTCGACACCCGGCTCGGCGGCGCCCCGGTCGAGATCACCACCGCCCCGTTCTCGCCGCGGCGCTCGGTGTACGGCTTCATCGATCGGCAGAACCTGCCCGGGTTGTTCCGTACCTTCGACTTCGCGAGTCCCGATTATAGCACGCCGCAGCGGCACAGCACGACGGTGCCGCAGCAGGCGCTGTTCCTCATGAACGCGCCCTTCGTGGTCGAACAGGCCAGGGCGCTGGCCACGCGGCCCGACGTGACGGCTCGGGCGGAGACCGGGGAGCGCATCGGCTACCTGTACCGTCTGCTCTACGGCCGGGCGCCGGACGCGGAGGAGGTGGCGCTGGGCCGGCGCTTCGTCGAGTCGGCGGGTGCGGAAAAGGCGCTATCATCCTGGGAGAAGTATTGCCAGGTGTTGCTGCTGTCCAACGAGTTTGCGTTCGTCGATTGACCGCCGCTTTGCCGCTTGCGGCTTAGCGTTCGCGCCTTGCGACGCTGGCGCGAACGCTAAGCCGCAAGCGGCACCGCAGAGGAGTTCTTGCCATGCGACCTGCCGACCTGTTCCTGACGCGCCGCGACCTGCTGCACCGCTGCGGCATGGGCTTCGCCGCCCTCGGCCTGGCCGGCCTCCTCGACGGATCCGCCGGCGCCGCCGTCACCGACATGGCCCCGCTCGCCCCGAAGGGGCCGCACCTCCCCGCCCGGGCGAAGCGCGTCATTCACATCTTCGCCAACGGCGGCGCCTCCCACGTCGATACCTTCGACCCCAAGCCGGCCCTGGCCGCCAACGCCGGCAAACCGCTGCCGAGGAACCTGCGCACCGAGCGCAAGACCGGCGCCGCCTTCCCGTCGCCGTTCAAATTCCACAAACACGGCAAGAGCGGCATCGAGGTCAGCGAACTGTTCCCGCACGTCGCCGAATCGATCGATGAGCTGTGCGTCATCCGCTCGATGCACGCCGACGTGCCCAATCACGAGCCCTCGCTGATGCTGATGAACTGCGGCGAAGCGCGGCAGATTCGCCCGTCGATGGGCTCGTGGGTGACTTACGGGCTGGGCACCGAGAACCAGAACCTGCCCGGTTTCATCGCCATGTGCCCCGGCGGCTACCCCATCCAGGAGACGCAGAACTGGCAGGCCGCCTTCCTGCCGGGCGTCTACCAGGGCACCTACATCGACACGCGCCACACCGACGTCGAAAAGCTCATCGCCCACGTCCGCAACAACTTCGTCACCACGCGCGAGCAGCGGCAGCAGCTCGACCTGCTCAAGTCGCTCAACGAGCGCCACCTGGAACGGCGGCAGGCCGACGCCCAGCTCGAGGCGCGCGTGCAGTCGTTTGAGCTGGCCTACCGGATGCAGACGGACGCCGCCGACGCCTTCGACGTCAACCGCGAGCCGCAGTCGGTCCGCGACCTGTACGGCCCCGGCGTGCAGGGGCGGCAACTGCTGATCGCCCGCCGCCTGCTGGAGAAGGGGGTGCGCTTCGTGCAGGTCTGGCACGGCGAGGGACAGCCGTGGGACAGCCACGACGACATCGAGGTCCAGCACCGCCGGTTGGCCAAGGAGTGCGACCAGGCCATCGGCGCCCTGCTCAAGGACCTGAAGCGGCGCGGCATGCTCGACGACACGCTGGTCATCTGGGGCGGCGAGTTCGGCCGAACGCCGACGGTGGAGCTGCCCTCGCCGGGCAACAACGCGGGGAAGCAGAACGGCCGCGATCACAATCATTACGGCTTCACAATGTGGCTGGCCGGCGGCGGCGTCAAGGGCGGTTACGTCCACGGGGCGACCGACGAGTTCGGCTTCCAGGCGGTGCAAGACAAGGTCCACGTCCACGACCTACACGCCACCCTCCTGCACCTGCTCGGCTTCGACCACGAGAGATTGACGTACCGCTACGCCGGCCGCGACTTCCGGCTGACCGACGTGCATGGCAAGGTTGTCAAGGAGCTGCTGGCGTAGGTCAGGCTTTCCAGCCTGACTCCTCTTCCTGTCAGGCTTTCCAGCCTGACTCCTCTTCCTGTCAGGCTTTCCAGCCTGACTCCTCTTCCTGTCAGGCTTTCCAGCCTGACTCCTCTTCCTGTCAGGCTGGAAAGCCTGACCTACGCCATTGCCGGGGGCGGGTCCAGTTGCCAACATAAGCATACGCCCGTCGCCCCTGCTGCGATCCCGAACGAGGAACGTGCCGACATGGTCGAACGCAAGACTGAGCTGAAGCGCCGCTACCAGCGCAAGAAGAAACTCACCAAGCTGAAGAAGAAGCTCGCCGCCGTCAAGACCGGCCACGACAAGGAAGTCATCCTGAAGAAGATCCACATCATCAGCCCGTTCTGGCAGGAGCCCGCCGCCCAGGCGTGATGAGCCGATGCGCCGAATGATGCTTTGCGCCCTGGTCCTGATGGCCGCGACGACGGCGCGGGCCGACGACTGGCCCGGCTGGCGCGGACCGACCGGCATGGGCCAGGCGCCCAACAAGGCCCTGCCGCTCACCTGGGGCGGCAAGGACGACGACAACGTCCTCTGGAAGGCGCCGCTGTTCGACGGCAAGGACAAGGTCCGCTTCGACCAGAACCAGTCGAGTCCCGCCGTCAAGGGCGAACACGTCTACGTCACCCTCTCGTACTGGCCCGAAGGCGTCGTCGCGGAGAAGGCTGCGCCCGAACATCACGTCGTCTGTTTCCGCAAGTCGGACGGCCGCCGCCTGTGGGACACGCGCGTCCCCGCCGGCCGCTGGGTCTTCAAGGACCTGCGCGGCGGCTACACGGTCCCCACCCCCGCCGCCGACGGCGAGCACGTTTACGTCCTGTTCGGCTCCTCCGTCGCCGCCGCCCTCGACCTCGAAGGCAAGATCGTTTGGCGCAAGGAAATCACCCCCTTCGCCTTCGATGTGGCGCTCGGCACCAGCCCCGTCCTTTACCGCGATACCGTGCTGCTGACGTGGGACCAGACGGACAAAACCTCGCGCCTGATTGCGCTGGACAGCAAGACCGGCGAGGTGAAGTGGGAGAAGAAGCGGCCGACCGCCGACTGGGCGCACAGCACGCCGGTGCTGGCCGAAGTGAAGGGGAAAACACAGCTCCTCGTCGGCGCCGCAAATGCCGTGGAGGGACTCGACCCGGAGAGCGGCGAAATGCTCTGGTCGTGTACCTCGCCCGACAAGGCGCGGATCGGCGACACGGTCTCGCCGGTCCTGGCCGGGGGCGTGGTCTACTGCGACAGCGGCCGCGGCGGCCCCGGCATCGCCGTCGATCCGACCGGCGCGGGCGACGTAACCAAAACTCATCTCAAATGGAAGGTGGCACGGGTGCCGGAAGGTTTCGGGTCCCCCGTGGCCGCCGGCGACTACCTCTACCGCCTGCACAGCCCCGGCACCGTCACCTGCTGGAAGCTGTCCGACGGCGCGCCGGCCTACGTCGAGCGACTCGCCGGCGTCGCGGTGGCGCCGAGTCCTTTCGCCACGCCGGACGGGCGCCTCTACTTCGCCAGCGCCGGCAAGAGTTACGTCGTCAAGGCGGGGCCGAAGTTCGAGGTACTCGGCACCGGCGACCTCGGCGACCCGAGCCAGGCGTCGCCGGCGGTGGCCGACGGCCGCATCTTCCTACGCGGCGGGCGTAACCTCTATTGCATCGGCAAGAAGTGACATGGACTTCCAGGAACTTCAGGCCCGGGTGCTGGAACACGCCCGGGCCTACAGCGCCAAATATGGAGTGGTCATCGACGAGGATTTCGCGCTCTTGAAGTTGTGCGAGGAGGTCGGCGAGTTGGCCCAGGCGGTGCTGATCGCCCGCGGCCGCGCCCGGCCGGAGAAGTGCAAACCCGAAGGAGAAGCCAGGGAGGCGGTCGCCTACGAGCTGGCCGACATCGTCGGCATGGCCATCGTCGCCGCCGATTTGCTCGGCATCGACCTGGAACGGGCGATGGCGCTGAAGTGGCTGCAGAAGGAGGTGTAGCCGCTTGCGGCTTCGCACGGCCTGCGAAGCCGCAAGCGGCTGCTTACTCCTCGAGCGGCGTGATCGGCTTGCGCCGCTTGCGGATCTCGTACTCGCTGATCAGCCGCTTGATGCTTTCCTTCTTGCCGCCGCGCACCGGGACCGCCTCGACCTCGAACTCACTTCCGCCCATGGCCTGGGCGCACTTGATGCAGACTCGCGTCTCCGGCATCGCCTCGACTCGTTCCTCCGGAATCTCCGCCTTGCACCGGGCACAGAACCGCTTCTCCCGCGCCATGCGTTCCCCTTTCGTCTCCGGGCCTCGTTCCACCCTTCTATACGCAACGAGGCCGCCGATTTATTTGCGCAGCAGGTGCAGCCGCACCAAATTCAGCGCCAGCTTGGCGGTGCGGCTTTGTACCTCGCTGCGCGTGCCGCCCCAGTTCCAGTGCCGCGAGGTGACGCCGCCGTCCCACGCCAGGCCGACATGGACCAACCCGACCGGCTTCTCCGGGGTGGCGCCGCCCGGCCCCGCAATACCGACCGTACTGACGGCCAGGTCGGTGCCGAGTCGCACCCGGCAGCCGAGCGCCATCGCCTCCACGACGGGGCGGCTCACCGCCCCGTGCTCGTCCAGCAGCGCCTGCGGCACGCCGAGCAGGGCGACCTTCAGCCGATTGTCGTAGGCCACGACGCCGCCGCGGAAGCACTGACTGGCCCCTGGCAGCCGGCAGAGCCGTTCCGCAACCAACCCGCCCGTGACGCTTTCCGCCGTCGCCAGCGTTAGGCGCTTCTGTTCGAGCAATCGCAGCACCACGTCGTGCAATTCCTCCTCCTCGAAGCCGAACACCAGGTCGCCGAGCCGCTCCAGGATCGTTTTCTCCACCGGGGCGATGAGGGCCTGTGCCGCCCCCGGGTCGGGCGCGGAGGCGAGGATTCGCAGGGAAATGGTGGCGTCGGAAACGGTGATGCCGACCTCCGGAACGTGGTCGCGCCGTGTCAGGTCGAGCAGTTTCTCTTCCACCGCCGACTCGCCGGCGCCGAAGCAGTTGATCTTCCGCTGCACGAGCACGCCGCCTCCCAACCCAAGGCGCAGCAAGCGCGGCTTCACCTGGGTTTCGTACATGGCGTACATCTCCGACGGCACGCCGGGCATGGCGGCGATGTGACAGCCGCCGAGCAATAGCCAGATGCCGGGGGCGGTGCCGTTGGCGTTGGGGATCGGCTCGGCCCCGGCGGGGAAGTACGCCTGGACACGGTTACGCTCGGGGAAGGTGCGGCCGCGGCGCGCGAACATGGCCTGGATTTCGGCGAACGACGCCTCCTGGAAGACTAACTCGACCCCGGCGGCCCTGGCCAGGGCCTCGCGCGTCAGGTCGTCCTGCGTCGGGCCGAGGCCGCCGGTGGCCAGGACGAGGGCGGCACGGCCGGCGGCGATGCGAAATGCCTCGACGTTGGCGTCGAGGTCGTCGGCGACGGTGGTGTGCCAGCCGACGGCGATGCCGATCTCGGCGAGACGCCGGCTGAGCCATTGGCTGTTGGTGTCGAGGTTTTGTCCGCTGGTCAATTCGCTGCCGATGGAGATGATTTCCGCTTTCATGGCAAGGTCGGCCCCGAACCCGGTTGCGGGAGAAACGGTCCTTCCCATGCTACCCGGTGGGGACCGGGGGGGCCATCGCGCGCCGGCCGCTTGCGGCTTCGCAGGTCAGACGTGCCAAGCCGCGGCGCCCGGCGCTGCGTATCCTTTCCTCGGGGGATCAGGATTTCAGGAACCCGAACGTGAGCGACGTACCCATCCCCAGCCGTGAGGACGGCCGGCAGGCGTTCAACGAAGTGTTGGCGCAGTACGACGGCCCGGCCTATTTGCGCCGGGCCCGGCGCGTGCAGGCCGCCTACGACCAACTCCTCGACGAGTGCCGCCGCCAGCGCGACGAATGGTTGGCGATGTCCCGGCTCCGCCTGGGGATGCTGCGGGCCCTCGCCGGCGGCTGGGAGACCCTGGCGCCGCACCTCGCTGACGAGGGGCAGACGCAGTACCTGGGACAGTTGTGGGCGCTGCTCGACCCGCGCCTGCGCGTCCCGGTGGCGCCGACGACGTCGGCGGGGGTGCTCCGCGACGCCCTGCGCGATCTGACCGAGAGCCTCGAACGCTTCAACAACCGGTGGCTCCCGTTCGTCCGCGGACTCGACTTTACCGCCCTGAACGCCGAGCGCGCCGACTACAACCGCTATTACCTCCTGGAAAAGGAGTGTGCCGTGCGCTCGCCGCACATCGCCCGGGCCGGCTACAAGCCGCTGGACCCGCTGACCGCGGACGACGTGCTGGCGGTGTTCCCGCCGCTCCCGATCCCTTCCCCGAGGCCGCCCCAATGATCGACTTCACCGCCGTCAGCCGTGAGATCCGCAGCGTCCTGGCGCGCCGCCGCGAGTTGTTGACCTTCCTCGGCTCGGTCTTTGCCGCCCTGGGCATCTTCCTGCAAAACCTGCTCGGCGGCAGCCTGCCGCCATCGCTGAAGAGCCTGGAGCAGCACACCTTCGCCGCCTACGCCCTTCTCCTGATGGTGCCAAGCCTGCTGCTAGCGTTGCGACTGGCCAAGCTCAACGCCGGCATGACGCTCAACGGCATCCTCTACGCCCGGTTGATGCAGGAGCAGACCTTCACCGACAAGTCCGGTCCCGACGCGCCGCGCCGCGCCGCCCGCGTCAACGTCTTCGGCGTCTCGTTCCTCATGTTCGTCCTGGCCGACCTCCTCGCCGGCTTCGCTGCCGCCTTGCTCGACCTCTCGATCAAAACGACGCAGCCCTGGGTGGCTCCTGTGATCGGCACCGCCGTCTTCCTGGCCGGGTTGCTGCTTTACCTTTACTTCCACCGCCAGGCGGCGGCCTACGCCCTTGGGCGGATCGGGCGCGACCCGTGCGGCACCTTCGGCCGCGAGCGGTGGGAAGAACACGTCGCCGACAGCCTGCGCGACGGCAACCAAGACATGATTACGGTGCTGGCGCTGGTCGGCCTGATCGTCTTTTCGGCGTTCGAGGGCCTGACGGGGCTCGGCAAGGCGAACCTCGACACCGACATCACTTCGCAGGAGGTGCAGACCTACGGGCCGATCGCCTACGGCTTGCTGATGACGGTGACGTGCTTCGTCGGACTGGTGACGTACATCCGGCTGCGGGTGGCGATCGGCGTGCGTTCCCTGCAAATCGATCCGAACGACCGGCCGTTCCGGCCGCTGCGCCTGACCGACTCGCTGCTGGGCTACATGCTGCTGGCGTTCCTCTTCGCCGTCTCGCTGCACTTCTTCGTCATCGCCGTGTACGCCCGGCTCTACCCCTCTGGGGAGGAGCCCGGTCTGCTCGTCGTGGACGCGGCGGCCTTCGCCGTGGCGATCCTCGCCGAGCAGACGTCGTTGGTGATCGCGGGGCGCGCCTATCGGAAGAAGTGAGGCGTCGGGCGCCGCCCGTTCACTCCGCGAAGGCCTGAAGCTCCTCGTCGCTCAGTGGCCGCTCGAATTCGCAGCCGTGCAGCCAGCGTTCGTCGGGCGGGACTTCCAGGGTGTGGACGACGCGCGCCCGCAGCACGCACGTGATTCCCTGCTCGAGGTTCTGCAGTTCGATCGTCAGGAAGGCGCCCGGCTCGAACTCGCAGGCGATCAGCAGGGAGACGCCGGTGGTCGAGATGTCGCGCACCCAGGCGGCATAGACGCCCGCCAGGGGCGCGTAGGTGCGGCATTCGGCGTCGGGGTTGCCGGGGTAGCGCACGGCCACGCGGCGCTCACGGCGGGTGGCGGGCGCACCGTTTTTCATGGGAAGGACACGCGAGTTCGACATGGCATCCTCTTCTCGATGGGACCGGGGCCACAAAGCCTACCGAAAAGGTAGGTCGCTGGTGCCGGACTGTCAAAAGGCGCCGGGACACGCGATCACGCCACCCATTTCCGTGTGCTAGATTCGAGTAATTCCTTTCGAGCCGGCCGGGTCGGCGGGAGGAATGACCTGCCTGGAGCCACTCCCCGAGGGCCCTGCCTCATCCTCTCCCGGGAGTGTACGCCCGCCAACAGAAGCGACGGTATCGACCGGAGACGTGAGGACCTGACCGGGCGACCCTGTGCGCCTGGAACGAAGTGATTCCCTGCGCGACCACCTGCCAGACGATGAGTAGAGTTATGTCGATGCCAACGACGGCCGCCGAACTCCCTCAGTACACGGGCCGCGAAATGATGCAGGGCGCGTTCCGACGCCTGGTCCTGCCGTTCGCGGCCTTCGTCCTCTTGCTGTGGAATCTCTGCTTCCTGCTCAATTCCTGGATCCTTCTGCCGCAGAATGACTTCGGCCGCATGCTGGCCAGCGCTAGTCTCTTCCTCGAAGGCAAGGACATGTACGCGGCGACGCCGGCCACGGCGGCCTGGCTGGAGGAGGACTACAGCATTGCCCTGTACAACATGAACCCGCCCCACTTCCACCTGCTCCTGCTGCCCCTGGCGCTGCTGTCCGACCTGGACGAAGCCTTCGTGCTCTGGTGGGTGTTGGGGGGAGTATGCCTGTTGCAGTGTTCGCGCTGGATACTGGCGGAAACGGGGCTGAAGCTGACCGCGGACTTGCGCCGCTCGGCCCTGCTGATGCTGCTCGCGTTCTGCGGCACGGCAGCCATGCTCTTTACCGGACAGCTCACCTTCCTGTTACTCGTGCCGGTGACTCTGATGTGGCGTAGCGCCCGTCGCGGGCACTGGGGTCGGTCGGGGGCCTGGCTTGGCCTGGCCCTCAGCGTCAAACCGTTCTTGGCGGTGCTGCTGGCGTATTTCCTCTGGCGGCGGCGCTGGCGGGCGGCCGCCTCATGCCTGGTCGCGTGCGCGTTCTGCTTCGCCGTCGGCCTGCTGGTGTTCGGCGGGGACAATCACGTCTCCTGGCGCGGCCGGCTGGCCATCTCCGAGGGCTGGGCCTGGCTACCCATGAACGCCTCGCTGATGGGCATGCTCACGCGCCTGTTCACGGAGTCGGTCTGGTACACGCCGCTGGCCATTTTGCCCACCGGCCTGGTCTGGCTTCTGTGGGTCGGCATCGGCGGTGCGCTGGCCGTGCTGACGCTGGCGGCGACCGGACGCGGCGACACGCCGGCCGGCGTGGACCAGGATTTCTGCCTGGTTCTGCTTGCCTCCGTGCTCTTTTGCCCCCTGGGATGGGTGTACTACCTGTGGCTGGCACTGCCCCCGTTGGTCGCGCTGCTGGCGCGCGGCTGGGCCGACCCGGCGCGGAGGCCACGGAGGCGCTGGCTCTGGGCGGTAATGCTGCTCGCGTTCATCTGGCCGCCCACCATGACGCGATTGCTGCAGCCGGAAGCCATCGGCCCGCGCCGCTCTGCGGACCTGCCGCCCATCGGTGCGGGCTGGCCGGTCCCGCTGGAAGCGGCGGCCACGGTGGTCCTCGGCAATGTCTATTGCTGGGGCCTGCTCGCGCTCTGGGCGCGCCTGGTGGGTTCCGGCCTTGCGCTGAAACACCACGAGTGCGCCGCCGCCGCGGCGCTGGCGCCGCTCGACCCTGCCGACTACCGCGTCAGCGTGGTGATGCCCGTCTACTCCGAGACCGACACGGTCCTTGAAATCGCGACGTGGCTGACGCGTGAGCTTGGCCCGCGCCTGGAAGAGATCATCATTGTCCAGTCGCCGCGATCCTCGGAGCGGTCGCGGACCGTCTGCCAGGACCTTGCCGCCGTCAATTGCAGGGTCCGCTTGCAGGTGCAGCAGAACAACCCCGGCCTGGGTCGGGCGGTGCGACAGGGGTTCGCGCAGGTGCGAGGCAACGTGGTGCTGACCATCGATTCCGACGGTGAGATGGCGATCGAGACGGTGCCGCGTCTGCTTGCCGAGATGGCCCAAGGCGGTCATGGCCTGGTCATCGCCTCGCGCTGGCTGCGGGGCGGCGGCTTCACGGGCTACAGTCCGATGAAGTACTACCTCAACTGGTGCTTCCAGCAGCTGTTCCGCTGCCTCTTTTGGACGCGACTGCACGACCTGACCTACGGCTTCAAGGTGATCCGGGCCGAGTTGGTGCGCGGCCTCGACTGGGAGGGCACGCTCCATGAGATCGCCTGCGAGACCACGCTCAAGCCCGTTCGCCTGGGAGTATCGGTCGCGGAAGTCCCCAGCCGCTGGACGGCTCGCACCCAGGGCGCAAGTAAGAACACTTTCTGGCGCAACTTCCGTTACGTTCGCACGGCCCTGACCATCCTCGTCCGAGGCGTCGGCCTGTCGGAACGGCAGGGAAGCGGCACGACAGATGAGGAACACCCGAGCCAGGCCGACGTTGTCACTCTTGGTGTCGCCGAGCCGGCTGCGACCACGTGAGCCGTCCGCGATTTGCTCACCCACAGACGGTGGCCTATCTTTCGGAGGGCGGCCCCTATTCTGCCCATCCTTGACTCTCTTTTAAGGAGTGCCAGCTATCGATAGGGTCCTTCTCACCGGCGGGGCCGGGTATATCGGCTCGCTGCTGGCCCCAATGCTCCTGGAGCAGGGGCACCAGGTCACCATCTTCGACAATTTCCTCTACGGCGCCCAGCCGGTGCTCGGCTTCTGCCGCCACCCCAACCTGGCCCTGGTCAAGGGCGATGTCCGCGATGAGGCCTTGATCCGCCGCAGCGTCGCCAAGCACGACTGGATCGTGCATCTGGCGGCCATCGTCGGCTACCCCGCCTGCGCCGCCGATCCCTTCCGGGCCGTCACCACCAACGAGGACGGCACGCGCAACCTCGTGCGGGCCATGAGCAAGGCCCAGCGTCTGCTGTTCGCCTCGACCGGCTCGACTTACGGCAAGGTCATCGGTGTCGCCACCGAGGACACGCCCATCGAGCCGCTGACCCTGTATGGCCGGACCAAGCGCAACTGCGAGGTACTCATCCGCGATGCCGACCTCGACCACGTGTCGCTGCGGTTCGCCACCGTGTTCGGCAGCTCGCCGCGGCTGCGGCTCGACCTGCTCATCAACGACTTCGTGTACCAGGCCATCCACAACAAGCAGATCGTGCTGTTCGAGGGGCACTTTCGCCGCACCTTCCTGCACAGCAGCGATGCGGCCGCGGTCTACCCCTTCACCATGCAAAACTTCGAGCGCATGAACCGCCAGGTGTTCAACGTCGGCGACGAGTCGATGAACTTCACCAAGAAGCAGGTGGCCCAGCAGATCAGCAAATACCTGCGCTACTACCTGCACGAGGCGGACGTGGGCACCGATCCCGACCAGCGCGATTACGAGGTCGATTACAGCAAGCTGCGTACTGTCGGCTTCCGCGCCCAGGTGACGCTGGACGAGGGCCTTCAGGAGCTGATCAAGGTCATCTCGGTCCTTACCATCCAGCATCCCTTGCGCAACGCCTGATTCCATCGCCCAGGGAGGAAGATGCACGTGCCAGGTATCATTCTGCTCACCGGCGGCAGCGGCTTTTTCGGCCGGCGCATTGCCGAGGCCCTGTGCGGCCGGGGCTACGAGGTCATCGCCCCCGGCCGGCCCCGCTTCGACCTGATGGACCGCGCCTCGGTTGATCGGGCCATCGCCGCCATCCGGCCGGAGACCGTGGTGCATTCGGCCGCCTACTACGGCGGCCTGGGCATCTGTGTCAACGAGCCGGAAGAGGTCTTCTACCGCAATGTGACCATGTCGGCCAACATCCTCGACGCGGCGGCTCGCGGCGGGGTCAAGCGTTTCCTGGCCATCGGCTCGGCCTGTGCCTATGCGGGCGACGTGGCCGGCGACATGCGCGAGGAAGACCTCTGGGCCGGCCCGCTGCACCCGTCGGTCGAGGCCTACGGCTTCTCCAAGAAGGTCCAGCAGGTGGGCATGAACGCCTATCGCCGCAAGTTCGGGATGGTCGGCCAGTTCCCGATCATCACCAACCTGTACGGCGAGCACGACGTCTTCGGCGAGTACCGCTCGCACGTGGCCGCCGCCCTCATCAAGCGCTTCGCCGATGCCGTCCAGGCCGGCGCCCGGACCGTGCCCTGCTGGGGCAGCGGCCGGCCCGTGCGCGAGTTCATCTACGTCGGCGACGCCGCCGAGGCCGTCGCTCGTCTGCTGGAGAACGGCTGCACCGAGCCCATGAACATCGGCACCGGCATTGGCACCTCGATCAAGGAACTGGCCGAGATGGTAGCCCGCGCCACCGGCTTCGACGGCGACATCGCCTGGGACGCCAGCAAGCCGGACGGCGTCGGCCGCAAGGTCCTCGACGTGTCGCGCATGAAGCGCGTCCTGGGCTGGGAGCCGCCCACCTCGCTGGAGGCGGGGCTGGAGCGGACCGTCAAATGGTACCTGGCCAACAAGGAGACCGCCGATGCCCGTCCCTGAGGTTGCGCTCGATCGACGCCGTGTGGCCCTGGTCACCACCACCATCCACGTTCCGGAGTGCCTGACGGCGTACCTGGAGAATGCCGAGCGGCATGGCCACGGCGATCGTCTGTCGCTGATCGTGGTGGGCGACCGCAAGACGCCGCCGGAGACGGCCGAGTACCTGCACAACCTGCGGCGCGGCTTCGCTGCTCCCGTCACTTACCTGGACGTGCCGGCCCAGCAGGCGATGCTGCGCCGCTGGCCGGCCCTGGACATTGTCCTCCGCTACAACTGCATCCAGCGGCGCAACGTCGGTTACCTGCAGGCCGCTCTCGACGGCGCCGACGTCATCGTCGCCGCCGACGACGACAACTTCGTCACCGAGGAGGACTACTTCGGTCCGCACCTGCGAGTTGGGCGGCCACTCGAGGTCCCGGTTGTCCGCCACGCCTCGGGATGGTGGAACGTCTGTGAGCGCCTGGTCGCGGATCCGCCGCGTCGCTTTTACCACCGCGGCTATCCGAAGTCGCGCCAGGATTTCACGGCCGTCGCGCCGCAGGTCGCGACGGCAACGGTGCGGCCGGTGGTCAACGCCGGGTTGTGGCTGGAAAGTCCCGACGTGGACGCCACGGCCAACATCGAGGAGCCGATCCGGGTCGTCGGCATGGAGCCGGTTGCCGGCGAGCGGACCTGCGCCCTGGCCGCCGGCACCTGGTGCCCCTTCAACAGTCAGAACACCGCCTTCGACATCGCCGTGTTGCCAGCGATGTACCTGGTGGTCATGCTCGACATGGTCCGCGGCTACCGCCTCGGCCGGTTGGACGACATCTGGATGAGCTACTTCGTGCGGGCCGTTGCCGACCAGCTGGGCGACTCGATGCTCTACGGCCCGCCCCTGGTGGCCCAGCATCGCAACCCGCACAACTTCGTTCGCGACCTGTCTGAGGAATTGGCGGGTTACATCCTCACCGAGAAAATCGTCGCCTACCTGCGGACCTTCCGCACGGGACAACGGTCGTACCTGGGTGCCTATCTCGACCTGATCTATCACCTCAAGGAAGCTGTCGAGGGCGATGCCGGCCTGGAAACGCCGGAGCGCGAGTACCTGCGGCAAATGGTGCTGGGGATGGCGGCCTGGCACGGCGCCGTGGCGGATATCTGGGGCACGATGAGGTGATGGTGTCCGTTTAGCCGCCGCCCTCGGGGCGGCGCTTCTCCGCGCCGCCCCGAGGGCGGCGGCTAAACGGATAACGTCGCCTCACTCCTCGTTTCGCGAAACGAGGAATCAGCAGTTTACCCAATCAGCAACGCTTGCCTCGCTTCAATGGTCTGCCGACACTTTTTCCCCGGCGACAGTGCAGTCGTCCCATTGAGTTTCAAGTCCACTGCCGGCGCGTCCGATGTTTAGTCAAGACGAGTTTGCTGGTTGTAGCGAATCTCCGGGTGGGCTCAACATGGCACCATCATTCCGCCGCGTTTCCGGCCTGTTTCGGTCAAGTCTGACCCCGCGAGTCCTTCTCGCCGGGGTACTTTCCGCCGCGTGGTTGGTGTCGCCGGCGGCGGCCCAGGAGCCTGTGGTGCCGCCGGGCCCCATCGCGCCGGGGCCCGTCGTGCCCCTCCCGGCCGCCGGGCCAGGGCCGCTCGAGCCGATCGCCCGCGAGGGGGCTTGCTCCGTGCCGCCGGTGCCAACCGCCGCGCCGAAGACCGCCGAGGCCGCCGCCCTGGTCGAGTCCGCCCGCTGCAACGACGCTTCCCTCGAGGTCGTCGCCGGCCAGAGCCGCATTGTCATCGTTAAGGAAGACCTGCAAACACCGAAAAAATCGGCCACCCTCTACATCGGCGACACCGCGGTCGCCGACGTGGCGCTGGTGCCGCCGAGCCCGAAGGACGCCGCCGTCCTCGTCCCGCGCCGGGCGCTGCAGATCATCGGCAAGAGGGTCGGCGTCACCGACCTCGTCATCCAGATGCCCGACGACCGCATCTTCAAGTTCGAGGTGCGCGTCGTCCCCGACCCCAGCCTGCTGCGCGACCAGCTGGAAATGGTCAATTCCCGCCTGCACTGTCTCTTCCCCGACGCCAGCCTGAAGGTGTCGTCGGTGCGCGACAGCTTCGTCGTGGAGGGCGAGGCGCGGAACGCGGCCCAGGTGGTCCGCATTATGGACATTGTCCAGGCCGCGCTCGCTCTGCCGGGGGACCAAACCGTCGCTGCCCAAGGGGTAGGGTCGTCGGGCCCGTATGCCTTCGCGAGCACGATCACCGGAGGGGTCGCCAGGGCCCGCGTCATCAACATGATCCGCGTGGTGGGCTCGCAGCAGGTGCTGCTGAAGGTCCGCGTCGCCGAGCTGAACCGCACGGCGGCGCGGCAGATCGGCGCCGACTTCCTCAGCTTCAGCAAGTCCTCGCCCTTCGCCGTCGGCACCGGCCTGGGTGCCGCCACGATAGCGGGGTCGGGCACCTTTAGCAGCGTGAATAACCTCGGCGCCTTCAGTATCTCGGCCTCCGGGGCCGCCATCCCGGGCACGACGACCGCCTTCGGCATCTTCAACGGCGGCGATTTCGAGATGTTGCTCAGCGCCCTGCGCAACAACTCGTTGCTCAAGATCCTCGCCGAGCCGAACCTCGTCGCCCTGAACGGGCAGCGGGCCAACTTCCTGGCCGGCGGCCAGTTCTTCGTGCCGACGGCGCAGACGTCGATCGGCGCCGTGTCCGGCGGCGTGTCGGCGACGGCGGTGGACTTCGGCGTCCGCCTCGACTTCATCGCCCACATCCTCGACGACGACGTGATCCGCCTGACGGTCGATCCCGAGGTGAGCCAGCCCGACTTCACCGTAGCGACGACTCTGGTGGCCGGCGGCTCCCCGGTGCCCGGCCTGAACAAGCGCAGCGCCCACACGACCGTGGAACTGCACCAGGGGCAGACGCTGGCCATCGCCGGGCTGATGTCGGTGACGCTCGACGGCACCACGAATCGCATCCCTGGCCTCGGCGACCTGCCAATCCTCGGGCCGTTCTTCAGCAACACCACCAACAGCCGCACCGAGAAGGAACTGCTGGTTCTGGTGACGCCGTACATCGTGGAGCCGATGAACCCCGACCAGGTGCCGCCGAGCCCCGGCGACGAGGTGAAGGAGCCCAACGACCTCGAGTTCTACCTGCTCAACCGCATCGAAGGGCGCACCGGCGTAGATTTCCGCTCGACCACGCACTACGACGACGCGGCCTACGTGCTGCGCTGTCTGCTGCGGCTGCACGACGAGCACGTGCGCGGGCCGTATGGGTTTTCTGAATAACGAACGCTTGGCCGCTTGCGGCTTCGCATGACCTGCGAAGCCGCAAGCGGCAGAAAGGCTTTTCCCATGCGCAAGACGCGACGAGTTTGGTGGAAGGCGGCCGGCCTGATGCTGGCGACGTCGGTCCCGGCCCTGGCGCAGGGCGTGCCGCCCGTCGGGGAATCGCTGCCGCCGCCGTACACCGCGGTGCCGCCGCCGGCGGCGCCCATCCTTCCGCCGCCGATGGCGCCCCCGGCCCTGGAGGTCGTGGGTCCCGACTTGTCGCACGTGGGGGGGCCGACGCAGGCGGGGTACGCCGCCCACGCGGCGGGGAAGCACCATGACGACTGCCAGGCGATCATGTGGGGCTACGCCGAGGAGTTCGAGGCGCCGGCGCTGGGCGCGACCATCCACCCCCACTTCCGGACGATGGTCGCCAACGGCGAGGCGGCGAGGATGGTGCTGTACCGCTGCGACTTCATCGAGGGCAGCAACGCCCTGAACCTGCACGGCCGCGACCGGCTGACGAAGATCGCCATGCTGCTGCACGTCAACCACTGTCCGATCATCATTGAGCGCCTCCCCGAGGCGCCCGCCCTGGCCGAGGCGCGGCGCATGGCCATCCTGACCGTGCTGACGCTCAACGACATCCCCATCCCGCCGGAGCGCGTCGTGGTCGGCCCGCCGATCAGCTACGGCCTGGCGGGCGAGGAGGCGGTGCGGATCCACGCGTATTTTCTCGAGAACCTGCGGACGCAAGGGGCGCCGCTGGCGCTCCCGAGCGGGGGCGCCGGCGTCAGCGGGGGCAGCAGCACCACTGGCGGCGGGCGCTGAGGGCCGTCCGATGTGGGACGGGGGGCGAGTGGCATCTCCTCGAACGTGGGCGGAGGTGAGCCGTGGTCATGGGCATCCTGTACGTGCGGCGCGGCGCGGCGGCCCTGGCGCTGTCCGCGGCCTGCCTGGGCGGTTGCGACATCCTCCCCAGGGCGCCGTCGGCGACACCGGCGACACCGGCGACGGCTGGGTTACCGGCGCCCCTGCCGCCCGAGCCGGCGGTCAAGCTCGGCCCGCACGAGGCGGCCGGCGTCAAGGTCGAGTTCGCGCATCTGCTGGAGAAGCGCGACCCCGCCGCCGCCATGAGCGGCTACCTCGAGGCCCACAAGCAGGATCCGTCGAACCTCGACGCCCTCCTGGGCATCGCCCGCCTGCTCGACGTCCAGGGGCGCTTCGCCGAGTCGATGGAGTATTACCGGAAGGCGGAGGCGGCCCAACCGAAGAACACCAAGGTGGCGTGCAACTACGGGTTCAGCCTCTACCTCCAGCGGCGCTACCGCGAGGCGGAGGAAGCGCTGCGGCAGGCGCTGGCGCGGCAACCGGAGAATGCCCGGGCACACAACAACCTCGGCTTGGTGCTGGCGCGGACGGGCCGCCCCGCCGAGGCCCTGGTGGAGTTCCGCCGGGCCGGCAATGACGACGCCGACGCCCACAATAACCTGGCCTCGGCCCTGACTCTTGAAAAGTCCTGGGCGGCGGCGCAGGCCGAGTACGAGAAGGCGCTGGCGCTCGACCCGTCGTCCGCCACCGCGAAGAAGGGATTGTGCGAGCTGAAAATGGTCATGGCCAAGGCCGAGCGGCGCGAGCCCGCCGAGTAGCCGCTTGCGGCTTCGCAGGCCATGCGAAGCCGCAAGCGGCTACTCGGCGACCGTGTGCCGCATCTTCCAGTGCCGGGTGACCAGGTCAATCGTCCCGGTGCCGGGGTTGATCTGCACCATGTGTACCGGGCTCGTGATGGGCGCATAATCCTTCAACGGCCAGACCGCCTTGCCCGTGCGCTTGTCGATGCTGGCCACGGTGAACACCGGCCCCGGCGCCTTCGTCCGCTGGACGACGGCGCTGAACAGGACCAGCGGCGACTCCTCGAAGCGCTCCAGGATCAGGTGCTGGGCCTTGACCTCGCTGGCCCAGTGCAGTGCGCCGCCGCGGTGGAAGGCGTAGAGCTGCCCGTGTGCCGGCAGGCAGCGCAGGCCCCCGACCGCGTTCGGCAGCGCCGGGCCGGCCACCTCGTCGCGCGGCCGCAATTCTCGATTCAGCATCAGGTAATAATGCGAGTGGTCCTGCAAGAGGCGCACTTCGTAGACTCGGCGCAGGTGGTCCGCATCGACCTCGGCGGCGAACAGCTCAGCGCGGCGGCGGAGGTCGTAGACGTGGACCTTGCCGTCGAGGCCCACCGTCGCGGTCAGGTGCGGCACCTCGGAGTGGGCGACCAGCGTCCCCTCGGCGAGCGGCTGGGTCCAGACTTCCTTGCCGGCGAGCGGGTCGTACAGCGCCAGGCGGTTCCACTTGCCCCGGGGCGCCGCGGGACCCAGGAGGAAGTTCCGGCCGACGGCCTGCAGCGCGTCGCCCGATAGGGCCGGGAACGCGCCGAGGTTCCGCACCACGCCGTCGTGCAGGCTCATCGTCCGGCGCTGTGTGCTCGGCTCAGCCCATTCGCCCCTGGTGAGATAGACAGAGGCGTCATCGGAAAACAATTCGGCGTTTGGGTCGTCGCAGGGCGTCGTCCAGAGCGTGTCGCCGCGGAGCGGGTCGAGTGCCACCCACTTGTCGCGCACCGTGAGACACACCCCCGCGGACTGGATCGGGGCGATCCGGCCGAGGGCCTGGATGACGCCGTCTTGATACTGGACCTTGAGGCGCGCCCGGGGGTCGTCCCCCATGAGTTGCGCGACGAGCGGCAGCGGTTTCTCGCCCAGGTCCCTCGACCAGAGCAGCCGGCGCTCGAGCAGGTCGATGCCGCAGGCCAGGTGACCCAGAGAGACGACAGCGAGGTGTCCGTCGGCGCGGAACGGGATCCAGAATTGCGGCGGGGCGTTCTGGAGGATCGCGCGCAGGTTGCCGACGGCGACGCCGTGGCTCCACAACTCGGCGCCGGTGTTGCGGTCGAACAGTTTCAGCGAGCCGCCGGCCACGTCGAACGCCAGCCGCTGCCGCCGCAGACACGGCGGCGCCACCCCCTCCGGCTCCATCCAGATCACGTGGCCGCGCGGCGGGAACAGACCGCGCACCTCCGCGGTCTTGTATTTTCCCCCCACCCACGGGTCGTCGAGCAGCGGCAAGAAGCGCCGGTCCAGCGTCAGGTCTTTCAGCAAGTCGGCCCCGGTCTTGCCGTCGCGCACCGGCACCGAACCGAATTCCTCGGCGAGTTGGCGGTAATAGGAAAGCGCGTCCTCGGCCTGCCCTTTCTCCGTCAGCAGCCGGGCGAGCAGTTCCAGGGCGCGGGCCGCCACCTGCGGCGCCTCGCGCTGGCGCTGCAGCGCCAGGAGGTGCAGCTCGGCTTCCAGGAAGCGGCCGCGCGCCGGCTGCCCCGCCAGGCGCTCCGCGTACGCCAGGCGCGCTTCCAGCCCGACGGTGCCGGCCGAGCCGAACAGCGCCACGAAGCGGCTGACCTCGTCCAGGTCGGCGCCGGCCGGGATCGCTTGCCACTGCCGCGCCGCTTCCTTCTCGACAGCCGCCTTCTGCCCGCCCGCGGCGCCCGTCACCAGGGCCAGTACCCGGCTGTTGACCCACTGCCCCGGCCGCGGAGTTGCGGGGTTGCGCCCGACCCTGGGCGGCGCCGACGGCTTGCCGAGCGGCATCCAGCCGACCTCCGGCCCGTTCCAGGCGCCGGAGACGCGGTCGGCGCTGGGAAACAAGCGGGCGTAGGCGGCGAGGGCCTCAGCGACGCGGCCCTGGCCGTCGCGGCCGCGCGCCAGCACGAGCAGGTAGTTGGCCTCGCGCCGCTGCCGCTCGGCGTCGAGCAGCGCGCGCCGGTCGGCCGGGGTCCCGTCGGCGACCGTCACGCGGCAGGACGCCTCGAACTCGGCGAGGTACTTTTCGGCCGCGGCGAAGTCGTGCTGCAGCGCCTGCCGCAGTCCGTCGTGCAACCGGGCCTGGGCCTCCCACTTCTCCTGACCCGCGGCGCTCTCGGAGGCGGCGCGCAGGTCGGCCAGCGCCTCCGCCAGGTCGCCCCGGTCGAGGCGCAGCGTGCCGCGCTCCATCAAGCCCCGTGGGTTGTGCGGGTCGCCCGCCAGGAGATCCACGACGTGCTTCAGACGAGTTTTCAGCTGCGGATACGCCGTCAGGGCCGTCGCCGTCTGCGAGATCACAACGCCGCCGAAGAAGGTCAGGTTGCCGGGCACCTCGCCGCCGCGCGACTGGGCGAAGGCCAGGACCTTGCCGCTGTCAACGTCGATGGCCGCCACCCCCGGCGCGGCCGTCTCTCGCGACGCCTTCAGCGGTAGGTAATAGACCTTGCCGCTCGCCGCCCCCTGGCCCGACGGGACGCCGAGGTTGCGCGCCCACGCCTCCCGGCCGTCCTTCAGGGACAGGGCGCGGACGCCGGCGGGGCCGACGAGCAACACCCTGTCGCGGAAGACGCCGGCGAAGTACGACTGCCCGTTCTGCGCCGCCTGCCACAGCGGCTTGCCGTCGCGCAGGTTGACGCAGTGGACCTGATCGCTGTCGTTCGGCGTGAACACCACCTTGCCGTCCGCGACCGCGGGGGCCGACTCGCGCCAGGAACCGTTGAAGACCGCCAGGTTGAAGAACGTCCCCGTCTCGTTCAGCCGCTTGTTGCTCGGATAGAGGTGCGCCCAGGCCAGGCCGCGCCTGAAGGGGTCGAAGGCGAACACCGCCCCCGCGTCGGTGGGGCAGATGAGTAGTCCGTCCGCGTAGGTCATCTGCACGCCGCGCAGGCGCCGGCCGGGGTCGAGCAACAGCCGGGCTGACGTGGCGCCCAGTCGCTGTGCCCAGGCGACGGCCCCGGACGCGGGGTCGAGGCAGACCAGGCGGACTTCTCCTTCCTTCTCGACGAGGGCGTACAGTTTGCCGTCGATTGGCAGCGGGGCGCCGAGGAAGAAGCTGTCCTGCAGGTCGCCGGCCCCGCGGCCGCCAATCTCCCAGACACGGGATCCGGTGTCGAGGTTGATGGCCCGCAGCCGGTTGGCGTACAGCGCCTTGACCAGGTCGGCCGGCCCGGTGGCCGGCGCCCCGCCCTGGATCTCCAGGAGGACCAGGTCCGGCGGCGGCACCGCCAGGTCTTCGACCGCGTAGACGCGCTCCCCGTCGGTGCTGAGGCGGCCGAGGGCCGAGTTCTCGATGGGAAAGTGAGCCGCGGTGCCGCCGGAGAAGCGCGGATTCCGCAGCCAGTCTTTCACGTTGGCGTACATCCCCGACTGGGTGAGGGAATCGAGGCTGAGCGGCGACGTCGCCAGCGGCGTCAGGGTCGTGTGTACCCACAACTCCCGCCCATTCACGGGGTCCACGGCGTGGATGCGGTCGTGGCCGCGGTAGACGACGCGGCCCGGAACGGCGAGGGGGTAGAATCCCGGCAACACGAGCCGGTCGGACCGCTCCAGCGCCTTGTGGACGTCGTCGATCAACTCCGACCGGCGCGCGCTGAAGGGGGTGCTGACGGTCCACAGCGGCTCCAGGAGCGGCACGTCGCCGTCGCCGCGCGAGGTGCGGCCGGCGTCCCCCCGGAAGAGGGGCCAGTCGCCGCGAACGGGCGGCTCCGCCGGCAAGCGAGCGAGGTCGGCGCGGAGGCCGTCCAGGTCGCGGACCTGGCCGTCGATGGTGAACCCCTCGGGCGCCCGGGCGGCCAGTGCCTTCCACGCCTGCTCTTCGTGGACCTTGTCGTTGGCCAGGCGGCAGGCGACGGCGGCCTTGTACAGCGCCAGCGGGGTGAGTCGGCCCTCGCCCGGCCGGCTGAGCAGGTGGGCGAAACAGCGGCCGGCCAAGACGCGGTTGCCGCGGTCGAGGTGGTAGCTGCCGAGGCGCTCGGCGGCCTCGGCGCCCGCCTCGGTCCACAGGTAGCGCTGCACGAGTTGCGTCAGGAGCTGCGGGTCTTCTCGTTCGAGCGCCTCTTTGAGCAGGGTGCGGGCCTTGGGCCCGTAGACGCTATTGTAAGTCTCTAAACCCCTCGGCGGCAGGCCGGCGAGCAGGCGGAGGGCTTCGCCGCGGAAGCCGCCCGGGTGGACCCCCGGCTTGCCGTCGGCTGCGGGGGCCTTCGTCGGCAGGAACTGATCTTCCTTGACCTCAAGCAGGTCTTGCAGCACGCGCACAGCCTCGCCCCACTCCTGGGCCTTGACGTAGTCGTGGGCCGCCTCCAACTTCTGGCGGAGGCGTGTGTCGCTGGGCACGATGACGGCCGCGAAGGGGATGGGCGTGTCCGGCGGGGGAGGGACTGGCTGGGATCGGGCCGAGCCGGCGAGCAGGACAAGAAGCCCGACCAGGGCCGTCGCCGTCAGCAGGGGACGCATACGCTGCAGGGTGGACATGCCAAGCCTCCTCCAGGCGCTCGCGCACCGCATTCCGTTTGTCGTTTAGCCGCCGCCCTCGGGGCGGCGCGGATTCGTCGTTTCGCGAAGCGATAAATCGACGGCGGCGGCTAAACGGACCCGTTCACCGGGCGCGCGTGTGACAGAACGTCTTATTATGTGCGGCGGGGCGAGTCTTGCGAAGAGAAACTTCGAGGAAGCCGGGGATGGCGCCCGCGAACCTCATCGGAAAGTGACCTGCCGGCGCGAAAGGGTTTGCTGGGTGGCGGATACTGGAAGAGGGGACGTACCTCCCGGGTAACCGGCGCAGGAAACCAGGGCCAGTGAGCCGACTGTTACAAAAAAATGTGCATTTTTCCGCCCGGCTCCGGGAACTATTGATGGGGGATCCCGAGCCGGTTTGCACACGGTGTGTTCACACCGCCGGCTCGAGACGATCCTCGCTTCTGCGGCCCGGGGAATGCCCGGCCGGCGGCCCGGACCTCAGGTGTGACATGCGCGTACTCCTTATCGAAGACCATCAGGCGCTCGTGCGGGCGCTCAAGCAAGGGCTCGAGGACGAGTCCTTCGCCGTCGATACGGCCTGCGACGGCGAGGAGGGTGACTCCAAGGCCCGCACCGCCGACTACGACGCCATTATCCTGGAGCAAATGCTCCCGGACGAGGATGGGCTGTCCCTGCTGCGGCGCTGGCGGCGCGAGGGGCTCGACACCCACGTCCTCGTCCTGACACCCGGCGGCAGCACGGAGGACGCGGTTCGCGGCCTCGACCTTGGCGCCGACGACTGCCTGGGCAAGCCCTTCAAGCTGAACGAACTGTTTGCCCGCCTCCGCGCCCTGATCCGCCGCGGCCACCGCGTCAAGGATCCAGTCATCCGCGTCCACGACCTGGAGATCAACACCGCCAGCCGCACCGTCAAGCGCGGCCGCCAACCCATCCGTCTGACGCCGCGGGAGTACTCTCTGCTGCAGTTCCTGGCGTTCCACCGGGGGCGCGTCGTCAGCCGCACCAGGATTTGGGAGCACCTGTACGACGAGCAGGACGAGAGCACCTCGAACGTGATCGACGTCTATATCCGCTACCTCCGCGGCAAGATCGACAAGGGGTTCGCTCTGCCCCTGATCCTGACCCGCTGGGGTGAGGGCTACCTGCTGCGGGGCGAAGACGAGTGAGGACGGAACGGTGGTAGCGAAGACTCGGCCGTCTGCTATAATCAAGCGCGCACGATCTTCCGCCCGACGGCCTCGTCTTCAGGACCGATCTCATGACTACCCTTCCTCGGTGGCGCGGCCCCCTGACCAAACGCCTCTTCGGCGGACTGATCGCCCTGGCCTTCGCCGTCACGGCCTGCGGTTGGCTCGCCGCCGACCTTGCTGCCCAGAACCAGAAGAAAGGAGAAGCAGACGAGCCCGCCAAGCCGAAGCCGAAATCGGGGGCGCGACCCAAGGAGGAGGAAGAGGAAGAGCACCCCGCCCGCCCGCGCAAGGTCATCAAGGTCGAGGACGACGAGCCGACGCCGGCGAAGCCTCGGCCCAGGCCGCCGGCCCCCCCCCCGCTCGAGGCGCAAACCAGCATCCTCGTGGCCCTGCGCGAGACGAAGAACCCCGAGTTGTTGGCGCTGTTCACCGGCGTCGAGGTGCCGCACGACGTCATCACCACCCGCGGGCTCGGCGACCGGCTCGACACTCATGCCATCGAGCCGCTCTCGACGTACTACGAGGGGGAACAAACGCGCTTCAAGAACGGTTACATTCAGACCTGGACTTTTGACGCCGAGTGGCACCGCTCGACCAACTCGACGCCGTTCAAAAGCGCCCTCCGCGTCCAGCCGTACGAGGACGTCGTCCTCGAGGAGGTTGATCGCTTCCTGGAGAAGGAGCCGGATCGCCTGCACCTGACGCGAGCGGAGATGCTCAAGGCGGCCGAGACGGTGCTGGCGGCCGCGGACCGCTACCACGTCTCCGCCCGGGAGACGGGGGTGCGCCGGGGCGACGACTGGCAGAAGGTCGGCCAGCGGCTGCACGAGCGCCTCTTCAAGGTGCAGCGCGACCGGCTGCAACTGTTCGTCAACGCCGGCGACTGGGACGGCGCCTCCGCCTACGCCCGTGGCCTGGCCGAGGCCTACCGCGACCCGGAGCAGCGCGGGACCATCGCCGTCCCCCTGGTGGGCATGATCAACGACCGCCTCCCCCCCGAAGCCACCCCGGAGCAGTTGCGCAAGGCGCACGACCAGTATCGCCAACTCGACGAGATCTTTTCCGGCAGCCAGGCCATTCAGCCCCTCGCCAGGGGCTTGCGCAGCCAGGCGCTGCGCCTGCTCAACCAGGGCAAGCATCTGCGCGAACTCGGCAAGCATCAGGAGGCGAGCCTGATGATGCAGCTGGCGGCCGACATTTGCCCGACCCTGCCCGAGTTGGCCGACGAGTTGGCGCGCATGGACCAGGACCACCCGGTGCTGCGCGTCGGCGTCCGCGAATTGCCCGTGAACATGGTCCCCGGCCAGGCGGCGACCGACGCCGACCTGCGGGCGATCGAGCTGATGTACGAGGGACTGGTCAAGCTGCGCGTGGTGCCGGGCGTCGGCCAGCGCTACGAGCCGGCGCTGGCCGAGGCGCTGCCGCGACTGATCCCGTTGGGGCGCGAGTTCCGCATCGCCCGCGGCGCCACATGGTCGGATGGCACGCCGGTGACGGTCGGCGACGTCAAGGAGACGCTAAGGACCATGCGCAAGGAGAGCTGGCTCGGTTACAGTCCCATCTTTAACGACATGGTCGCGGATCCCGAGGGCGGCGGCGACTCGTTCCGCCTGAGCCTGCGCCTCAAGCAGGGCTACCTCGACCCGCTGTCGCTGATGAGCTTCAAGGTGATGTCGCAGAACGTCCTGAAGCAGCCGAGCCGGTGGCTGGTCGGCAGCGGCCCGTTCAAGTACAAGGAGTCGAAGGAGCCGATCGTCATCCTGAATCGCCCGACGGCCCTGTTCCTCGCCAACCCCGCATACTCCAGCCGCGATGGGAAGCTCGGCCTGCCGCGCATCCGCGAGATTCAATTCCTGCACTTCGCCGACGAGGCGGACGACCCGGCGAAGGCCCTGGCGGAAGGTAAGATCGACCTGGTGCTCGACCTGAGCGCCCTGAAGGCCAACGACCTGCGCCGCCTCGATACCGTCGTGGTGCGCGGCCCGATGGCCAACCGGCGCGTCTGGTTCCTGGCGGTCAACCACCGCCGTAGCGTGATCAAGGGCAACCCCTTCCTGCGGCGGGCGCTGGCCCTGGCCATCGACCGCCAGATGATCCTCGACAAGTACTTCCGCGACGAGCCGAAGGCGACGATGCACCATTCGCTCAACGGCCCCTTCCCCGCGGGGAGTTGGCCGTGCGACCCCAAAGTGCCGGACGAGTTGTACAACCCGGACCAGGCCAAGGCCCTGGTGCGCAAGGCCGTCGAGAAGGCCGGCGAGCCGATCACGTTGACGCTGAAGTACGCCGCCCGCGACCAGCCGACCCGGGCCGGCCTGCAATACCTGTGTACCTCGGTCAACAACGAGCTGCGGATCGACGACAAGACCTTCATCGAGCTGAAATGCGAGGAGGTCAACCCGGACAAGCTGCGCGAGGACGTGGAGCAGTCGCACGAGTACGAGTTGGCCTACTACCACCACGACTACCCCAGCGAGGCCTACTGGGTGGCCTCGCTGTTCGACCCGGAAGGCACGGATATAAACGGTAGCAATTACCTGGGTTACACAGATGGCGAACTGCAAACGGTGCTGCAGCGGGCCAAGAATCGCCGCGACTTCAGCGAGGTGCAGCAGAGCCTGCGCCTCGTTCACCGCATGCTCGAACAGCAGATGCCGCTCATCCCGCTGTGGCAGTTCGACACGTTCCTGGCGCACCGCCACTGGGTGAACCTGAAGGAGGCCGGCGTCGATCCGCTGCTGATCTTCAACGATATCGAACAGTGGAAATTGGACAAGAAACGGTAGCCGTGCTGCCGCTTGCGGCTTAGCGTTCGCGCCATCGAGGGATGGCGCGAACGCTAAGCCGCAAGCGGCCGGCGCGCAGCCCCCACCGGACCATCCCTTGACCATCCCCCTCATCGTGGAAGGGTCGCACGACCGGCCGCACCCGCAGCCCATCACCGCCGGCATCCCGTTCCCGCGCGGGGCGCTGGCGCCGGCGGATTCACTGGTCCTGACCGACCCCGCCGGGCAGACCCTCGATTTGCAGACGCAGCCGCTCGCCCACTGGCCTGACGGCAGCCTGAAGTGGCTGCTACTCGACTTCCTGCTGCCGGCCGGACGCGACGGGTTATCCGAGTTGCTGCTGTGCCGCAGGGAGCCACCAGAACCGCGAAGTCGGCTGGCCATCGATGAATCGCCGCAGGGCTTGGTCATCGACGCCGGCGCCGCCGTCTTCCACCTCGGCCGCACACATCCGCTGCCTATCCGTCAGGTGGTGATAGGAGGCCGGGAAGTCCTCGGCGGTCCCGCCCAGATCGATCTGCTTGATCGCGGTGGGAAGGGGAAGCGCCTGAGGAGGTGCGAGACGGCGGTCGAGACGCGCGGCCCGGTGCGTGTCACGCTCCGCTCTGAGTGCATCGTCTCCGGGCGCGCACGGCTCCGCATCGTTGGCCGTTGCTGCTTCTTCGCCGGAACGGGGCTCGTCCGCTTGCGGCTGACGCTGCACAACCCCGGTAGCGCCTGGCACCCCGGCGGCATGTGGGACCTCGGCGACGACGCCTCGGTCTTCTTCTACCTCGGACTCGGATGGCAACTTACCGCCCCGGGCGGCGATGTCTGCTGGACTGTGGAGCCCGGTCGGCCCGCACAATCACTCGACGGCGAGTTGGAAATCTACCAGGGCTCCAGTGGCGGCGAGAGTTGGCAGGGGGTCAATCACGTCAATGACCGCGGCCAGGTGCCGATCACCCTGCGGGGCTACCGGGTGCGGGTCGGCGGGCGCGAGGAAACCGGTCTGCGGGCCAATCCCGTCATCGCGCTGCGGACCCGGGACGCCACGTTGACCGCAGCACTTCCTGAGTTCTGGCAGCAGTTCCCCAAGGCGGTCGGGGCGAACGGCGTGTCTCTGTCGCTGGGCCTCTTCCCGCCGGACATCGACGAGATCTTCAAGTTCTTCGAGTTGCAGGGCGGCGAACAGAAGACGCACACGGTCTGGCTCCACTTCGGGCCGCCGGACACCAGCCCGATATTGCCGCTCGCCTGGGTCCACGAACCGGCCCGCGTCCGCGCCGCGCCGGAATGGTATGCCGCTTCGGGTGCGGTCCCATTCCTCACGCCCGCCGACCCCCAGGAGGACGGCCCGCTCGCCTCCGTGCTCGCCGAGGCCATCGCAGGCCCGAACAGCTTCTTCGCCAAGCGCGAGGTGATCGACGAATACGGCTGGCGTCACTACGGCGAGGTCTACGCCGATCACGAGGCCGCGTATTACCCGGGTCCCAAGCCGGTCGTCTCGCATTACAACAACCAGTACGATGTCGTTTATGGGATGATCTTCCAGTACCTGCGCAGCGGTGACGCCCGCTGGCTCGACCTGTTCGACCCGCTGGCCCGGCACGTCATCGACATCGACATCTATCACACCGACCGGGACAAGGCGGCCTACAGCGGTGGGCTGTTCTGGCACACCGACCACTACCGCACAGCAGCGACCTGTACGCACCGCAGCTACTCGAAGTCCAACCGCCCGCCCGGCGCCTCCTACGGCGGCGGCCCCGGCAACGAGCACAACTACACGACCGGCCTCATGTACTACCACTACCTCACTGGCGACTCGGACGCGCGGGACGCGGTGATCGGCCTGGCCGACTGGGTCATCCGCATGGATGATGGCCGCCTGACCGTCCTGGGCCTTCTCGACCCCGGCCCGACCGGGCTGGCGAGCAGTACCTACAGCCCGGACTATCACGGGCCGGGGCGCGGTGCCGGCAACTCGGTCAACGCGCTGCTCGACGGCTGGCTGCTCACCGGAAGCCGGGCGTACCTCGACAAGGCCGAGGAACTGATCCACCGCGTGATCCACCCCGCGGACACCATCGCGGCCCGCGACCTGCTCAACATCGAGGCGCGCTGGTCGTACACGGTCTTTCTCTCGGCCCTGGATCGCTACCTCGCGCTCAAGGCGGAAACCGGCGAGCTGGACACGGCCTACGCTTACGCGCGGACCAGTCTGCTCCATTACGCCGCGTGGATGGTCGATAATGAACGGCCTTACTTCGACCGGCGCGAGCAGTTGCAGTACCCGACGGAAACGTGGGCGGTGCAGGAGCTGCGCAAGGCGAACGTCATGCGGCTGGCGGCACGGCACGCCGACGAGCCGCTCCGCGCCCGCCTGCTGGAGCGCGGCAACGACTTTTCGCGGCGGGCCTGGGCCGACTTCGAGGGCTTCGCCACGCGGACGGTGACGCGGGCCGTCGCCCTGCTGATGATCGAGGGGCCGCGCGACGCCTTCTTGCGCGAACGGCCGCCGGAGTCGGCGCCGCGCCCGGCCGCGACCTATGATTTCGGCGAGCCGTCGGCGTTCGTGCCGCAGAAGCAGCGCGTCAAGGCCTTGCTGAAAAGCCCGCGAGGGTTACTGGGGGCGTTCCTGCGGGCGCTCGTCCCGAGGAACTGGCGCGAGCGCTAAGCCGCAAGCGGCTCAAGGGAGGACTGACCGTTGCCCATCGCGCTTCCTACCGTCGCCCACCTGCTGCACACTTTGAACGTCGGCGGCGCCGAAGTCCTGGCGGCGCGGCTTGGCCGGCGCCTCCGCGACGACTTCCGCTTCGTCTTCTTCTGCCTCGAACAGCTCGGCACCCTCGGCGAACAGCTCCGCGGCGAGGGCTTCCAGGTACACGTCATCGGCCGGCGTCCCGGGCTCGACTTCGGCTGCTGCTGGCGCCTGTCGCGGCGGATGCGCGGCGCCGGGGTCGATCTGCTGCACGCCCATCAGTACACCCCCTTTTTCTACGGCATCACGGCTCGCCAGTTCTACCGTCGTCCGCCGGTGCTATTCACGGAGCACGGCCGCACCTTCCCCGACTACCGCCGGCCCCGGCGCGTCCTCGCCAACCGTGCCCTCCTGGCGCGGCGCGACCGTGTCGTGGCCGTCGGCGACGCCGTGCGGCGGGCGCTGATCGACCACGAGGGGATCCCCGCCGCGCGCGCCGGGGTGATCTATAATGGCATAGCTCTCCCCTCCGGGACCGCCACGGCGGACGACCGGGCCGCCGCTCGCCGCGCGATGGGAGTCGGCCCCGACGACTTCGTCCTGCTCCAGGTGGCCCGCCTCGATCCCCTCAAAGACCACGCCACCGCCGTCCGCGCCGTGGCCGGCGTGGCCCAGCGTCGGCCCGACGTGCGCCTCGTGCTGGTCGGCGAAGGGCCGGACTTCCCCGCGATTCAGGAACTGGTCGGCAAACGGCAGCTCGACTCGGTCGTCCGCCTCCTTGGCCTGCGCACCGACGTGCCGCGACTGTGGGCCGGGGCCGACGCGGCCCTGCTCACCAGCGTGAGCGAGGGGATTCCGCTGACGCTGCTGGAGGCGATGGCGGCCCGACTGCCCGTCGTGTCCACCAACGTCGGCGGCGTGCCCGAAGTTGTCGAGGACGGCCGCACCGGACTGCTGGCCGCAGCGGGTGATGACGAGGGACTGGCGCGACAGATACTGCGGCTGGCGGAGGACAGCGAGCTGCGGCGTGCGATGGGTGAGGCCGGGCGCTGCCGGGCCGAGGAGCGCTTCGACGAGGCGCGGATGCTGGGCGCCTACCGGCGCCTCTACCACGAGATGCTCGGGCAATGAAGCGAATGGCACGGCGAGACAGGCGGCCGGTGGTGCTCGACGCCCGCGTGGTGACCGGCGTCGGCGGCGGGCCGGAGAAGACCATCCTCAACTCGCCGCGCTTCCTGGCGCGCGCCGGCTACCGGATGCTCTGCGCCTACATGCATCCGCCCGGCGACCCCGGCTTCGAGGAGTTGCGCCGCCGGGCCGACGAGCGCGACGCGCCGCTGCTCTCCGTCCCCGACCGCGGGCCCGCCGACTGGCGCGTCCTGGTCGGGTTGCTCAACCTGTGTCGGCGCGAGCGCGTCGCCGTCTGGCACGGCCACGACTACAAGAGCAACGCTCTCGGCTTGGTCCTGGCCCGCTTCTGGCCGATGCGCCTGGTGACGACGGTCCACGGCTGGGTCAGGCACACGAGCCGTACCCCCTTATACTACCGTGTTGATCGCTTTTGTCTGCCCCGCTACGAGCGCGTCCTGTGCGTGTCGCCGGACCTGTACGACGAGAGCCGAGGCTGCGGCGTGCCGGAAGGGCGCTGCGTGCTGCTGGAAAACGGCATCGACACCGAGGAGTACAAGCGCTCGCTGTCCTCCGCCGCGGCGAAGCGGCGCCTGGGACTGCCGCCGGAACGGCTCGTCGTGGGCGCGGTCGGCCGGCTGTCGCCGGAGAAGGGGTTCGACCTGCTGATCCGGGCAGTCGATCGGCTTCTGTCGGGGGGGCTCGACGTGCAGTTGCTGATTGCCGGCGAAGGAGACGAACGGCCGCGGCTGGAGGCGGTGATCGATGAATTGGGCCGGGGCGACCGGGTGACGCTGCTCGGCTACCGCTCGGACACGCCGCTCTGGTATCAGGCGATGGACGTGTTCGCCCTCAGCAGTCACCGCGAGGGATTGCCGAACGTGGTGCTGGAGGCGATGGCCCTGGAAACGCCGGTCGTGGCGACGCGCGTTGCCGGGGTGCCGCGCCTGGTCCGCGACGGGGAGAACGGGTTGCTGGTCGAGGCGGGCGACGAGGCGGGGCTGAGTGAGGCGCTGGGCCTACTGCTGCGCGACGCCGAGCTGCGTGCGCGGCTGGCGCGCGCGGGACGACGGACCGTCGAGACGGGGTACAGTTTCGCCGCGCGGATGGAAAAGATGGCGGCGCTGTACGACGTGTTGCTGGGGAGATAGTGCCGCTTGCGGCTTAGCGCTCGCGCGAACGCTGAGCCGCAAGCGGCGGGGGACGGGAATGCCGCCGACGCTGCTGATTTCCATCGACACCGAGGAGGAATTCGACTGGTCGGCACCCATGTCGCCGCGGCAGCGCGCCGTCACGCATGTCCGCCACCTGTCGCGCCTGCACGAGGTGTTCGAGGAAACCGGCACCCGGCCGACGTACCTCCTCGACCACCCCATCGCCACCAGCGACCAGGGCATCGACGTTCTGCGCGGCCTGCACCGGCGCGGCAACTGCGAGATCGGGGCGCACCTGCACCCCTGGGTCAACCCGCCGGTAGTCGAGGAGATTTGCCCGCGGCATTCGTTCCTCCACAACCTGCCGCGGGCGCTGCAGCGCGAGAAGCGGCGGCTGCACACGCTCGATTACCCCTACTCGTTGGGGACTTTTTACGAGTCGGTCACGTCGGCCCTGGGATTCCGGCCGGGCCGGCACGAGGGGAAGATCGTCGGCCTGGCGGCGTACAGCGATCCGGAGGTGCTGGGCGACGTGCTGCGGAGCCTGTTCGTGTGGGACGACGCGGGCTTCCAGATGCTGCGCTCGTCCGACCTGTTCCTGGCGCGGCGGCTGGCGGCGCTGTTCCCGAAGATCGACGTGGCCGCGGCGTATCAGCGCGTCCTCGAAGAGGTGGCCGTGCGCTACGTCCGCCCCTACGTCGAGCGGCTGAAGCTTGATACGCTGGTCCTGTCGGGCGGCGTGTTCGCCAACGTGAAGCTGAACCAGCGCCTTTATGAGATACCGGGAGTGCGCCGAATCACCATTCATCCGAACATGGGGGACGGCGGCTGCGGCACCGGGGCGGCACTCCTGCAATTCGTGCAGAACGGCAAGCGGCCGGAAGTGCCGGCCGACGTGTACTGGGGACCCGATTACGATGAGGCGCAGATCGAGGCGGCGCTGCGCTCGGCGGGGGTGGCGTACGCGCGGGTGCCGGACATCGAGGTCGAGATCGCCCGGCTGATCGCGGACGACAAGGTGGTGGCGCGCTTCGACGGGCGCATGGAGTACGGCCCGCGGGCGCTAGGCAACCGCTCGATCCTGTACCAGGCGCAGAATCCCGAGGTGAATCAGTGGCTGAACGCACGGCTGCTGCGGACGGAGTTCATGCCGTTCGCGCCGGCCACGCTTTACGAGGACCGGCACCTGTGCTACCAGAACATCGAGGGGGCGGAATTCGCCGCCCGCTTCATGACGATCACCTTCGACTGCACCCCGTGGATGCGCGAACACTGCCCGGCCGCCGTCCACGTTGACGGCACCGCCCGGCCGCAGCTGGTCTCCGCCGACACCAACCCGAGTTTCCACAGCGTCCTGAGCGAGTACAAAAAGCGGACCGGCATCCCGAGCGTGATCAACACCAGCTTCAACATGCACGAGGAGCCGATCATCTGCTCGCCGGCGGACGCCATCCGCAGCTTCCAGGACGGGCGGCTCGACTACCTGGCGCTGGGCAATTTCCTGGTGCGCTCGCCGGAGTTGGTCGATAACGCCGCCGCCGCGCGACAGACCGCCGCGGTGTGAGGAAGGAGTCATCATGCGTTGCGTCGTCACGGGAGCCGCCGGCTTCATCGGGTCGCACCTCTCTGAGCACCTGCTGCGCCAGGGGCATGATGTCACGGGGGTCGATGCGTTCATCCCCTATTACGCCCCGGAGATCAAGCGGCGCAACCTCGCGGTCAGCCAGGGGCAGCCGAACTACCACTTCGCCCAGTTCGACCTGCGTACCGACCCCGTCGAGCCGCTGCTGGCCGGCGCCGAGGTTGTCTTCCACATCGCGGCGATGCCGGGGCTGACGGCGAGCTGGACCGACTTCGACCTGTACCAGGGCTGCAACGTGATCGCCACACACCGGCTCCTCGAAGCGATCCACCGCGCCGCCCCGCGTCTGCGCCGGCTTCTTTATGCCTCCACGTCCTCTGTTTACGGCCGCTTCGCGTCCGGCGACGAGACTCTGCCGACGAAGCCAGTCTCGCCGTATGGCGTGACAAAGCTGGCAGGCGAGCACCTGTGCCGCGCTTACGCCGACGCCTTCGGCTTGCCGGTGGTGGTGCTGCGCTACTTCAGCGTGTACGGCCCGCGGCAGCGCCCGGACATGGGCTATCACAAGTTCATGCGGGCGCTGCTCGACGGCAAGCCGGTGACGGTCTACGGCGACGGGCAGCAAGTGCGCGGCAACACCTACGTCGATGACTGCGTGGCGGCGACGGTGGCGGCGGTCGGGGCGCACGCCGGCGAGTTGTACAACGTCGGCGGCGGCGAGGCGGCGACGGTCTGGGACGTCCTGCACAGGATCGAGGCGATCGCCGGCCGGCCCTTCGAGGTGCGGCAGGAGGCCCCGCGGCCCGGCGACCAGCGCTACACCTTCGCCGACACGACGAAGCTGCGCACGCACTTCGGCTGGGAGCCGCGCACCGGCCTCGATGAGGGGCTGGCCCGGCAATGGGAATGGCTCAGGGGGACCTCCACGTGATCGTCGCGCCGCCGTTGCAAGTCCGCGTCGAAAAGGGGACGCACCTCTTTTCATCGACTCCGGAAAAGAGCTGCGTCCCCTTTTCGACGCGCGCCTGGCTGACCGTCTGCGCCCGCGGCCTCGGCCACGTCCCCTACCTGCTCCTCGCCCAGGAGGGCAAGACGACCCGCGGCTTCCTTCCCCTGGCCTATCTGAAAAGTGTGCTCTTCGGCCGCTTTCTCGTCAGCATGCCGTACCTGAATTACGGCGGCGTCAGTGCCGACGACCCCGCGACGGCGGCCCTCCTTATCGACCGCGCCATCGCCCTCGCCGACGAGCTGCGCGTCCGCTTCCTCGAACTGCGGCACACGACCCCCGTCGAGCATCCCAGGCTGACCGAGCGCCCCGGTGCCAAGGTCCACATGCGCCTCACGCTGCCGGCGACGGTCGAGGAACTGTGGAAGTCGCTCAGGGACAAGGTCCGCAACCTCGTCCGCAAGGGGCAGAAGCAGGAGCTGACGGTGGCCTGGGGCGCGCACGACGTGCTGTCGGAGTTCTACGCCGTCTTCAGCGAGAACATGCGCGACCTCGGCACGCCGGTCTATGGCCGCCGCCTGTTCGCCGCCATCCTCGACCAGTTCCCCGACGGCGCCGAGCTGTGCGTCGTCCGCGCCGGCCGGGAACCGGTCGCCGGGGCGCTGCTGCTGCACGGCCGCGGCGCGACGGAAGTGCCCAGCGCCTCGTCGCTGCGCCGCTTCAACCCCACCGGCGCCAACATGCTTATGTACTGGCACCTCCTCGAACGGGCGGCGCGGCGCGGCCAGCGAAGCTTCGACTTCGGCCGGTCGTCCCCCGACAGCCCGACGTTCCGCTTCAAGAAGCAGTGGGGCGCCGAGCCCGAGCCGGCGACGTGGCAGTATTACGTCCGCCACGGCAGCACGTCCGAGATGCGCCCCGACAACCCCAAATACCAGCGGATGATTCGCGCCTGGCAGCGCCTCCCCCTCTGGCTGACCCGACTCCTTGGGCCGATGATCGTCCGCGGCATCCCGTAGAGAGTGGCCATGACTCCAGCACCGCAAGCCCCCATCATTCTCAGCTTCGACGTGGAGGAGCATCACCGCATCGAGGCCGCCGCCGGGCTGACCTGCTCGCCCGACCTGCGGGCGGAGTACGGCCGGCGCATGGACTGCTGCACGCGCTGGCTGCTGGACGAGTTGGCCGGCCTCGACATTCGCGCCACGTTCTTCGTCGTCGGCCAGGTCGCGAAGACTCACCCCGACCTGGTCCGGGCCATGCACCAGGCGGGGCACGAGGTCGGCAGCCATAGCTGGGACCACCGCCGCGTCCACCGCCTGGCGCCGGACGAATTCCGCGAGGACGTGCGCCGCAGCAAGGAGGTTATCGAGGACCTGACCGGCGAGGCCGTGGCGGGATACCGGGCGCCGACGTTCAGCGTCACCCGCGAGACGGCCTGGGCCATCGACGTGCTCGCCGAGTTGGGGCTCCGCTACGACTCGTCGATCTACCCGGTGCGCCACGACCGCTACGGCATCCCCGACGCGCCGCGCGCCCCCTTTCTCGCGAAGGGCCGCGAGCGGACCCTCCTGGAGATCCCGCCGGCGACGCTACGACTGTGCGGCGTGAACGTCCCAGTGGGGGGCGGCGGCTACTTCCGGCTGCTGCCGCTGTTCCTGATGGAGCAGGCGTTCGCGCAGGTGCGGCGCCGCTGTGATCCCCCGGTGACGATGCTCTATTTCCACCCGTGGGAATTCGACCCGGATCAGCCGCGGCTGCCGCTGGGCCGCGTCAGCCGATTTCGCACCTACGTCGGCACGAAGACGAGCCGGGGGCGGCTGCGGGCGCTGCTCCGGCGACACTGCTTTGCCCGTGCGGTCGATGTGGCGCCGGGGATCGAGCAGAATGGGGGTGTTCTTCCCACGTTTCCTCTGATAGACTCGGGCGGTCCCTGATCGGGAGATGACCGAAAATGGCCGCCGACACGGAGTACGTAGCTCGCATTACCCGAATGGGGCAGCCGGCGCATCGAAAAGGCCCTGCGAGCCGTCCCCGCGTGACGGCCTTGTCGAATTCCGCCTCCCTCCCTCCCCGCGGTTCCGAGACTTTTGGCGATGTCGCACACCACCGTCCTCCTCACCTCGCTCGCCTTGTTCACCGCCCTCTTGCCGTCGGTCACGCCCGGCGCCGACAAGCCCGACTCGCCAAAGAAGCGCGAGCCGGTCAAGCTCACCGACGAGGCGCTCGCCATCCACAAGGAGGCCCTCGTCTTCGACGGCCATAATGACCTGCCCTGGCAGTTCCGCGAGAAGGCCGAGTTGTCCTTCACCCGCCTCGACATCACGCGCGACCAGAAGCAGCAGGGCTTGCACACCGACATTCCGCGGCTGCGCAAGGGCGGCGTCGGCGCCCAGTTCTGGGCGGCCTACGTTCCCGTCGAGACGCGCAAGAAAGGCACCACCGTTCGCGAGACCCTCGAACAGATCGACGTCATCCGCCGCATGGTCCGCGCTCATCCCGACACGTTCGAGCTGGCGACCACCGCCGACGACGTGGTGCGCGTCCACAAGTCCGGCAAGATCGCCTCGCTTATCGGCGTCGAGGGCGGCCACTCCATCGACAACTCGCTCGCCGTGCTGCGCATGTATCACGCGCTGGGCGTCCGCTACATGACGCTGACCCACACCGAGACGCTCGACTGGGCCGACTCGGCGACCGACGAGGCGAAGCACCACGGGTTGACCAAGTTCGGCGAGGAGGTCGTCGCGGAAATGAATCGCCTGGGCATGCTGGTGGACGTGTCGCACGTCTCGGCGGACACGATGCGGCACGCCCTCCGCGTCAGCCGGGCGCCGCTGATCGCCTCGCACTCGTCGGCCTACGCCCTGGCCCCCCACCCGCGCAACGTGCCCGACGACGTGCTCAAGCTGGTCGCGAAGAACGGCGGCGTCGTCATGGTCAACTTCTACCCCGGCTTCCTGTCGCCGGAGGGGGCCCGCATCTCGGCCGACGCCTACGGGGTGGCGCGCGAGCTGAAAAAGAAGTACCCCGACGAGAAGGACTTCCAGGCGGCGCTGGAGGCCTGGCGGAAGGAGCACCCGCTGCCGCCGGTGAGCGTCCACACCGCCGTCGATCACATCGAACACGTCATCAAGACCGCCGGCATCGATCACGTCGGCCTCGGCTCGGACTTCGACGGCATCAACGCGGTGCCGCGGCAACTGGAAGACGTGTCGTGCTTCCCGAACATCACGCAAGAATTGCTCAATCGCGGGTACAAGAAGGAAGAGATCCTCAAGGTGCTGGGCGGCAACATCCTGCGCGTGCTGCGCGCCGCCGAGGAAGTCAGCAAGGCCGCGAAGGGATGAGCAGTAGCCGCTTGCGGCTTCGCATGGCATGCGAAGCCGCAAGCGGCGTCAGGCCGGCACGGGCGTCTCCTCCTGGTGCAGCGACACGGTTTCGCTCGCCTCGTCGTAGTCGAACAGTTCGCCGAAGCGCGCCCAGCCCATCAGCGTGTTGAAGACGCGCTCGTAGTTCTCCTGCGGCATGTTCATGATGATCGTCTCCAGCACGAACAGCTTCTCGACTTCGTGCCGCGGCTGCCGCTTGAGGACGTCGTACAGGTCGCGGAACAGGCGCAGCCGCAGCAGGTGCTCGCGCCAGCTCGGCTTGCGATCCTCTGGCATGGCCCGAACGAAGCGCTGGCCTTCCGGCTCCAGCACCACCAGGCGCTTGGGCGTGTCCACGAAGTCGAGCATCTCCGCGGCCTTGACCACGTTGAGCATGTGGCCGTACTCGATGTGCGTGTCCGAGGCGATGCGGTAAAGGTCTTCCTTGCCGCCGCGGGCGTCGAGGTACTCCAGCAGGCCGACGATCTGGCCCGGCGTCGCGTCCGGCAGAGGCTCCATCGGTGGCGGGCCGCGCCCCGCCGCCACCGGCGCCGGCGGCAGGTCGGGCAACTCGCTCTTGGTGATGACCTCGTGCAGCTGATCGACCAGGTTCAGCAGCTGCGGCGAGCGGTAGTCGCGCGGCCGCGGCAGGCGGTTGTCCACGACGGTTCGCACCCGGCCAGGGTTCGTCCCCAGGATGACAATGCGATCGGCCATGTAGGCCACTTCCTTGATGTCGTGGCTCACCATGAGGATGCTCGACAGATGGCGGTGCTTGGCCGACCAGATGTCCACGACGTCGGCGCGGAGGGCCTCGGCCGTCAGGGCGTCCACGTGGCTGAACGGCTCGTCCATGAAGAGCAATTCGGGATCGACGGCCAGGGCCCGGGCCATGCCGACGCGCTGCTTCATGCCGCCGGACAGCTCGCGCGGGTACTTGTCCTCGGCGCCGCTCAGCCCGACCATGCGGATGCTGCTCTCCGAGCGTTCCTCCACTTCGGCGACGGTCCGGCCGACCGCCTTGAGGACGACCTGGACGTTCTCCGTGACCGTCATCCACGGGTACAGGGCGAAGCTCTGGAAGACGATGGCCACGCCGGGGTTGAGGCCGCTGAGGGGTTGGCCGTGGTACAGCACCGCGCCGCGCGTTGGCTTGATCAGTCCGGCGAGGATGCGCAGGATCGTCGATTTGCCGCAGCCGGACGGGCCGAGCAGGGCGATGATCTCGTTGGGGCGCACGGCTAGGTTGATGTCTTGCAGCACGCGCAGCGGGGTGCCGTTGGGCAGGGGAAACTCGTGCGAGACGCCGCGCACCTCGCACAGGGCGGCGGTCGAATTCGGGGCAGCGGCGGCCATGGCGCGGGCTCCTACTTGCTGAGCGAAAACTTCTGTTCCGCCAGCCGGTACAGGCGGTGCCAGACGGAGCGGTTGAACACGACCACCACCAGGGACATCACGAGCACGGCGGCGGCCAGCTGCGGCCAGTTCTCCTTGTCGGCCGCGTCCATGATCTTCGCCCCCAGGCCGTGGTGGACCTGCAGCGGGTCATTGCTGTTGGGGTTGGTGCCGTACTCGGCGACGATGCTGGCGTTCCAGGCGCCGCCGGCCGCCGTCACCCAGCCCGTCACCAGGTACGGGAAGATGGCCGGCAGGTAGAGCACGCGGAAGCGCTGCCAGCCGGTGATCGAGTAGCTCCGCGCCGCTTCCTTGAGGTCGGCCGGAATGGCCATCGCGCCGGCGATGACGTTGAACAGGATATACCACTGCGTCCCCATCAGCATCAGCAGGATGCTTCCCCAGTCGAGCGAAACGCCGGCCGCGAGCAGACCGGCGATGACCAGGGGGAAGACCAGCGGCGCCGGGAACGAGGCCAGCACCTGCACGACCGGTTGCAGGACCCGCGACAGGCGGGGCGTCAGGCCGATGAGCAGCCCCGCCGGCACCGCCCAGAGGGTGCCGACGGCGGTGGAGGCCAGCACGCGCCCCAAGGTGGCCAGGGCGGCGCCGAACAGGTCGAGCCAGGTGACGTCGCCAGCGTCGTGATGTTCCCAGGGGATAAGGCGGAGCAGCTGGATCAGTTCGTAGCCGCCCAGGAGCAGGAGGCCCAGGAGCAGGACGAAGAGGCCGACCCCGAGCCGCGCCGCCCACGGATTTCTCTGGGTAGGATCGACCAGCGCGGCGGCGGGGCGCGGCGGGGCCTTCGCCTGGCTGAGCCGCCGGCGGAACGCGAACCAGCGCAGCAGCCGCGAGCGCCGCAGCCAGTTGAGGAACCACGAGGTCGCCGCCTCCTGCTCGCCCCCCTCCTCGACGCGGAATTTCTGGGCCCAGGCCACCACCGGCCGCCACAGGAACTGGTCAAGGCCGACGATCATCGCCACCATCGCCAGGACGCCCCAGATGATCGCCCACCAGTCCCACTGTCCGCCGCTGGACGCCTTGTGGATGTACGAGCCGATGCCGGGCGTCCAGTACGGCTTGCCGCCGATCTCCAGCCCCTCGATGGTCGCCAGGAAGAACCAGCCGCCGGCCATGCTCATCATGCTGTTCCAGACCAGGCCCATGCCGGCGAAGGGCAGCTCCACCCAGCGGTAGCGCTCCCACCAGTTGAAGCGGTAGACCGTCGCCGCCTCGTGCAGGTCGGCCGGCACCGAGCGCACCGACTGGTAGAAGCTGAAGGTCATGTTCCACGCCTGACCGGTGAAGATGGCGACGACGGCCGCGACCTCCAGCCCGACGTTCCGCCCGAACAGGTTGACGAACACCAGCAGCAGCCCCGGCATGAAGCCGAGTACCGGGATGCTCTGCAGGATGTCGAGCAGCGGCACCAGGACGCGCTGGGCGACGCGGTCCTTGGCCGCCCAGTAGCCGTAGGTCAGGGTGAACAGCAGCGACAGGACGTAGGCGACGATGCCGCGCAGCAGTGAGTAGAAGGTGTAGCGCGGCAAGGCCCACACCGAGAGGTCGATGGCCTCCGGCTCCGGCACGCGCGTCTCGCCGACAAACTTGAGCAGGCCGTACAGCAGGCCGCCGAGGGCGAGGATCACCAGCAGATCGACCCCACCCAGCTTGCGGGTCCGCATCAGCAGGGAGCCGGCCTCACCCCAGATTTTCTTGAAGGAGTTCACGCGCCACCTGGCTCGCAGGTCGGGGGAAGCCGGAAGAGTTGTTATGGTATCGGCGCGCGGCACCTCCGGGAATCGCCGCTCCTACCGCCCCTCCCGCCTTTTTCATTGCCCCGACCGTTACCTCCGCTATGCTAAGTGGAACCCATCTTCCCCGTCTGGAGAAACACTCATGAAGACGCGCTGCCTGGCCCTGCTGGTGATCGGCCTGCTCCTCGCCGCCGACGACCCGAAGAAGAAGGACCTCGACAAGCTCCAGGGCACCTGGATCGCGTCGAGCATCGAGTACAACGGCGAGAAGGTGCTCGGCGACAAGGAATTGAAGGTCGTCATCGAGGGCGACAAGCTGACCGTCAAGAGCGAGGACACCGAGGCGTCGAAGTACGGGACCGCCACGCTGAAGATCGACCCGAGTACGACGCCGAAGATCATGGACGTCTCCATCATCAAGGGCGACGAGAAGGGGACGACGTTCGAGGCCATCTACGACGTGGACAAGGATGAGTGGAAGCTGTGCCTGAAGCCGACTGGGAAGGAACGGCCGGCGAAGTTCGAGAGCAAGGCCGACAGCGGCGACGTGCTGATCGTCTTCAAGCGCGAGAAGAAGTGACGGCAATCGGCCGCTTGCGGCTTAGCGTTCGCGCCATGGCAGGATGGCGCGAACGCTAAGCCGCAAGCGGCTACGGCGGCGGCTTCTCCGGCACGGCCACGCCCGCCTTGTGCAGCGGGCCGAGGCGCAGCACTTCCGGCCACAGCGCCATCACCGCCAGCACCACGAGGAGGGTGCCGACCCCGCCGCCGACCACTGAAGGCACCAGGCCGAACCATTTCGCGGTGATGCCCGACTCGAAGGCCCCCAGTTCGTTCGACGAGCCGATGAAGATAGCGTTGACCGCCGACACGCGGCCGCGCATGGCGTCGGGCGTCAATACCTGCACCAGCGTCCCGCGCACGACGATGCTGATGTTGTCCAGGGCCCCGGTCAGGGCCAACATCGCGAACGAGAGGGCGAAGTTGCGCGATAGCCCGAAGACGATCGTCGCGACCCCGAAGCCGGCGACGGACCAGAGCAGGGCTCGCCCGGCGTGCTGCAACGGCGGCCGGTGCGCCAGGAAGAAGGCCATGACCAGCGCCCCCAGCGACGGCGCGGCCCGCAACCAGCCGTAGCCGATGGGGCTGACGTGGAGGATGTCGTCGGCGAAGGCGGGCAACAGGACGGTGGCGCCGCCGAGCAGGACGGCGAACAGGTCGAGCGTGATCGTGGCCAGGATCAGCTTGGTCTTCCAGACGAACTTCGCCCCAGCCAGGAGCGAGGCGAGCGAGCGCGGCTCGCCGGGTCGGGTCTGGGCCTGCGGCCGGAGGGTCATGACCAGGGCGGCGCAGGCCAGCGCACAGCCGGCGGCGATCAGGTAAGCGATCCCCGCCCCCCTGGTCACGGCGATGACCAACCCGCCGAGCGACGGGCCGGCGACGGAGGCGACCTGCCAGCCGCTGCTGTTCCAGGTGACGGCGTTGCTCAGGTGCTCGGTGGGGACGACCATCGGCACCAGTGCCCAGCGGCAGGGGGCGCTGAACGCCCGGCTAATCCCACCAAGGAGAAGACACAGGTAGATCAGCGGAACCGGCCCTTTCAGGAAGGACAGCACCGCCAGCCCGGAGGCCGCGAGGGCCATCAACGCCAGGGCGGCGACGAGCAGCCCCTTGCGGCTGTAACGGTCGGCGGCCTGCCCCGCCGGCAGCGACAGGAACAGCACGGGCAGGAACTGTACCAGGCCGACGTAACCGAGCGCGGCCGCGTCGCGGGTGCGCTGAAAAATCTCCCACTCGACGGCCGCGGCCTGCATCGTGGTCGCGAGGCTGGCGAGGACATTGCCGACGAGCAGGCGACGGTAGTCCGGGTGGCGCAGCGCCGCGTAGGGGTCGTGATCGTCCGCCATGCGTTGCCTCTCCTCCGATCACGTTTAGCGGCCGCTCGCAGAGCGGCGCTCGGAGCGCCGCTCTGCGAGCGGCCGCTAAACGAATAATGAAATGGCCCTCGTTCATAAGATAACGATGGCCTGCAAGGAGGGGCGGAGCATGAAGGTTCTCGTCATCGGCAAGGGCGGCCGCGAACATGCCCTCGTCTGGAAACTGGCCCGGTCGCCGCGCGTAACACGCGTCTACTGTGCCCCCGGCAACGCCGGCACCGCCGAGGACGGCGTCAACGTCCCCATCGACGTCAACGACTTCGACCCCCTGATCCGCTTCGCCAAACAGGAGCAGGTCGGCCTGACCGTCGTCGGGCCGGAAGACCCGCTGTCGCAAGGAATTACCGACGTCTTCCAGAAGGCGGGGCTGCGCGTGTTCGGGCCGTCGAAGGAGGCGGCCCAGCTGGAGGCAAGCAAGGCGTTCGCCAAGCAGCTGATGCGCCACGCCGACGTGCCGAGCGCCGAGTTCCGCGTCTTCGACCACCCCGACCCGGCCCGCCACTACATCGAGACGCGCGAGTACCCGGTCGTGGTCAAGGCCGACGGGCTCGCCGCCGGCAAGGGCGTCGTCGTCTGCGCGACCACCGAGGACGCCCTGGCCGCCATCGAGCGCATCATGGTCCGCGAGGAGTTCGGCCGCTCTGCCGGCCGCCGCGTCATCATCGAGAAGCGCCTCGACGGCGAGGAACTGAGCGTGCAGGCGCTGGTGTCGGGGCGGACCATCGTGTCCTTGCCGCCGACGCAGGACCACAAGCCCGTCTTCGACAACGACGAGGGGCCGAACACCGGCGGCATGGGCGCCTACTGCCCGGCCCCCATCGGCACGCCCGAGTTGATGGCCCAGGTGGAGGAGACGATCCTGGTGCCGACGGTCCACGCCATGAAGCGCAGCCGGCACGCCTTCCGCGGCGTCCTCTACGCCGGGCTGATGTTGACCAACCAGGGGCCGCGCGTGCTGGAGTTCAACTGCCGCTTCGGCGATCCGGAAACGCAGCCACTGATGATGCGCCTCAAGACCGACCTGCTCGACCTGCTGGAGGCCTGTGTCGAGGACCGGCTCGACGAGTTCCCCGAGGGTCGGCTGGAGTGGGACGCCCGGCCGGCGGTGTGCGTGGTGATGGCCAGCGGCGGCTACCCGGGCAACTTCCAGAAGGGCAAGGTCCTCACCGGCCTGGCCGAGGCGGCGAAGCTGCCGGACGTGAAGGTGTTTCACGCCGGCACCCGGCGCGAGAAAGACCTCGTGCTGACCGACGGCGGCCGGGTGCTGGCGGTGACGGCGCTGGGCGACTCGCTGGCGGAGGCCAAGCGCAACGCCTACGAGGCGGCAGGGAAGATCCACTTCCAGGGGGCCCACTACCGCAAGGACATCGCCCACAAGGCGCTGAAGCGCGGCGGGAAGTGAGCCGCGCCACAAAGGCGGCATTTCTCCTACTCTTGCCTTAGCCGTCGCAGTTTTCCGCCGGATCGAGCTATCCGAAGCGCGCGCCGCTCGGGATAATAGAACGATTTGGTCTCTCGCCGCCGGCCCGCACCCGGAGAAACCCCATGAGCGTCACGGTCGCATGTCCGAAGTGCCAGAAGAAGTTAAAGGTCGAGGAGAGCGCCTTCGGCAAGAACATCAAGTGTCCGGGATGCGCGGCCGTTTTCGCGGTCAAGGCGCCCGCCGGCGCTGCCCCGGCCCCCGCCCCCTCCCCCGCGGTGAAGGCCGCCCCGCCGGCTCCGAAAAAGAAAGTGCCACCCCCCGACGAAGAAGATGACGAGGAGATCAGCCACAAGGCCCGGGCCGCTCGCAAGGCGCGGGAGGAAGAGGATGAGGACGAGGACCGGTCGAGGAGGCTCGCCGCGAAGAAAGGCCGCGACGACGAGGACGAAGACGAGGACCGGCCGAAAAAGTACGCCGCCAAGAAGGGCCGCGACGACGACGAGGACGAAGACGAGGACCGGCCGAAGAAGTCCGCCGCCAAGAAGCAGCGCGAGGAGGCCGACGAAGACGAACTCGAGGCGCCCGGCAAGAAGGCCAAGCCGGTGGGCGCCGGGATGAGCAATGCGGTCTTCGTCCTCCTGATCCTTGGGATCGACCTCGTCCTCGTCGGCGGCATGATGGGCGTTGCCTTCTTCCTCGCGAGAGGGTAGCCAATCGCCGGATACTGGAGTGACTTCTTCTTCGCTCCCTTTGAACTTCGAGCTTAGTGAGCCGGCGAAGGGCAACCACGCGGGTCGAGCTGGAGATGATCGGCCCCACTTACGCCAGCCCCAACCGCTGTAACAGTAGATCGCGCACCGCCGTCATCGGCAATTCCTCCCCGGACGGCGCCGACCCATCCCCGATCAGCAGGGGACGGTCGGCGCCGTCCGGCGCGCGCAGGCCGTGACTCCCTTTCACCAGCGCCGGGTCGAGCGGGATCACGTCGAACAGGATACGGAAGCCGAGCTTCTTCTGGAGCAGCCGCCACGCCGCCCGTCCCTTTGGCCACCACAACTTCGGGTCGAAGAACAACTCGCACGGGTCGTAGCCCGGCTTGCGGTGGATGTCCACGGTGCGGGCGTAGTCCGGCGCGAGGCGGTCGTCGAGCCAGAACGGGTAGGCGAACCAGGCGTCCGGCTCGGATAGGGCGATGATTTCGCCCGAGCGCGGGTGGCGCAGGTCGATCTCCGCGCGCTCCTCGCCGGCCAGCACGCGGGCCACGCCGGGAAGGGCGGCCAGCAATTCGCGCACGCGCGGCACGTCGGCCTCGTCGGGAACGTAGACGTGGGCCAGTTGATGATCGCAGACGGCGAACGCCCGGCTCTCGAAGGTGTCGAGCTGCTCGCCGAACGGGCCGGGACGCACAGTAAGCAGCCCAGCCTCGCGCAGCGCCCGGTTCGGCAGCACGGGTCGCCGGACCGCGACGTGGCCGTACTCGCTGACCACCCAGGCGCTCGCTCCGCAGCGCCGCGCCTCGTCCAGCAGTGGCTCGCAGGCGGCGTCCAGCTCGCCGACCCGGCGCGGCATGTCGCAGCCGTCGGGGCCAAAACGCTGCAGGTCGTAATCCAGATGCGGCAAGTAGACGAGCGTCAGGTCGGGCCGCTCCTGGGCCAGCACCAGCGCGGCGCAACGGGCGATCCACTCGGTACACGGCAGACCCGCCATCGGACCCCAGAACGTCGGGAAGGGGAACGGCCCGAGTCGTGCCTTCACCATCTCCGTCAGTCCCGGCGGGGCCCCGGTCACGTCGAAGGCCTTGTTGCCGTCGGCGCCGTAGTACGGTTTGGGGGTTAGGCTGACATCGACGGCCGCCCCCTGGTTGAACCACCAGAACAGCTTGGCACAGCGGAAGTCGCGGCCGCGTTCCTTCGCACGCCGCCGCGCGGTGACGTAAACTGGCTCTGCCTGGATGAGCCGGTTGGACTGTTGCCAGAAGCGCACCTCGCCGGTGTCGCGGAACAGCCAGCCATTGCCGACGATGCCGTGCCGCTCGGCCGGCTGGCCCGTGAGCAGGGCGGCCTGGGCGGTGCAGGTGACGGCGGGAATCACCTCGCGGAGGCGGCGCAGCCAAGTGGCCTCGGCCAGGGCGCGCAGGCGCGGGGCGTGGATCAGCCAGCGCGGCGTCAGGCCGACCGCGTTAATGAGCAGCAGCGGCGCGGGCATGGGATAACTCCTTGCGAAGCCGCAAGCGGCTCGGCGGATGCGGTTGCCACGTTCCCCCCACTTGACCTATAATCCCGCGGACCGGAAGCCACGGGGGCACGACCCTAACCCAGCACGAGGAATTTTCACGTGAGCGCGGACCGATACCTGTTTACCAGCGAATCCGTGTCGATGGGACACCCCGACAAGGTGGCCGACCAGATCAGCGACGCGGTGCTGGACCACTGCCTCCAGGCCGACCCCACAAGCCGGGTCGCCTGCGAAACCCTCGTCACCACCAACCTCGCCGTCGTCGCCGGCGAGATCACCACCAAGGCCGACCTCTCGCCCGCCGTCGTCGATCGCCTCGTCCGCGCCGTCGTCCGCGACATCGGCTACGTCGATCCCGCCATCGGCTTCGCCGCCGACACCTGCAAGGTCGATTGCCTCGTCCACGCGCAGTCGCCCGACATCTCGATGGGCGTGGACCTCGGCGGGGCCGGCGACCAGGGCATGATGTTCGGCTTCGCCTGCGACGAGACGCACACCCTGATGCCGCTGCCGATCTACCTGGCCCACCGCCTGGTCGAGAACCACGCCCACCTGCGCCAGAACGGCGAGCTGAAGTTCCTGCGCCCCGACGCCAAGAGCCAGGTCACCGTCGAATACAACGCCGACGGCACGCCGCACCGCATCCACACCGTCGTCCTCTCGACGCAGCACGACCGCAGCGTCATCGTCAAGCGCGGCGGGGCCGAACTGTTCTCCGACGACGCCCGCGCCGTTCTGATCGAGAAGCTCATCCTGCCGACCTTGCGCGCGGAGCGGCCGGACCTCATCAAGGGCAAGCTACGGCCGGTGCTGCCGGGGATGTCGCCGGCATCGTTCGACGGCAACGACATCCTCGTCCACATCAACCCGACGGGCAGTTTCCTGGTGGGCGGCCCGCACGGCGACTGCGGCCTGACGGGTCGCAAGATCATCGTGGACACCTACGGCGGCCGCGGCCGGCACGGCGGCGGCGCCTTCAGCGGCAAGGACCCGACCAAGGTGGATCGCTCGGCCGCTTACATGGCCCGCTACATCGCCAAGAACGTCGTCGCCGCCGGACTCGCCGCACAGTGCGAAGTGCAGCTTTCCTACGCTATCGGCTACCCCGATCCGCTGAATATCTGGGTCAGCACCTCCGGCACGGCCGCCCACGGACTCGGCGACGAGCAGATTGCCGAGCTGATCGCCAAGCACTTCAAGCTGACGCCGCAGGGGATCATCCAGACGCTCAACCTGCGCCGGCCGATCTATCGCGAGACGGCCCGCCACGGCCACTTCGGCCGCGAACTGCCCCACTTCACCTGGGAGCGCAAGGACAAGGCCCCCGCCCTGCGCCGCGAAGTCGGCCTCGCCGCCGCCGCGGTGTAGTTGGTTCGTAGCGACAAGCTGCCAGCTTGTCGGCTCGTCCCAACCGACAAGCTGGCAGCTTGTCGCTACGAACCAACTACACCGCGGCGGCGCATTTTCCGTCACGTCCCCTAAACACCGCGCCAACCCCCGCCCCGGGCGAACCGGGTAGAGAATTTGCACGACGTTTGAGCGTTTTTCCGCCGATATGATTTCGGCGGCTCATCCTGCTTGCGCCACGGAGGTCCACCCATGCGCCGTCTGTTCCGCGCCTTGCTCGTGCTGGTACTCCTGACGGGTGGTCTGATGATTGCCGCACGGGTGTATCTGCGCTCGGACAAGGTGCGGCGGCAGGTCGCGACGCGCCTCGAAGCGATTTACGGCGGCCCCGTCGAGGTCGAGGCGGCGGACATCGGCGTCCTGGGCGGCAGCAGCCTGCGCGGCCTGCGCCTCTACGAACCCGGCAAGGCCGACCTGGAACCGTGGGTCAGCGTCGGCACGGTGAAGACCGACGTCTCGGTGCTCGATTTGCTGCGCGGCGTGATGCCTCGGCAGATCACGCTCGCCGACCCCGTCGTGAGGCTGCGCCTCGACCGCGACGGCAACCTGCTGACAAAGTTGCCGGAAACCCAGGCGACCGAAGGCCCCGTCCCTGGTATCCGGATCGAGGGCGGGCGGGTGACGCTGCGGCAGGAAGGCCGCCCCGAGATGCTCGTCAAGGGGGTCAGCGCCGAGGTACGCCCCGACGGCGACCGCATCACAGCGAAGGGAACCATCTCGGACCCGGAATGGGGCGATTGGTCCCTCGACGGCGCCGCCGACCGCGCCGCGGGCTCGCTGACCGTCACCCTGAAGACGGATCGCGCTGAAGTGACCCAGGAGAAACTGCTCCGCCTCCCCGAGGTGCCGCCGCTGGTCTGGAAGCAGGTGGAGGCGCAGGGAGTCACCTCCGTCGAGTGTACCTTCCGCCATGACCCGGGCGCGAAGCCGGTAAACCATTACCGGGTTGTGCTGCACCCCGACGGGGCATCGATCACCCTTCCGGCGCTCGCCCTGCGGGCGAAGTCCGTCCGCGGCGGCATCACCATTGAGGACGGGGTGGTGACCCTGGACAAGGTCAGCGGGCAGGATCTCGGCGGCGAACTGACCGTCGATGGCACGCTCGACTTCCGCGGCCGGGAGAACCTCCTGCACTTCGTGGTGACGGCGAAAGGACTCGACGTGCGGCAGGTGCCGGAGGAATGGGACCTCGATGAGCGGCTCCGGAAGCTGGGCGGAAAACTCAGCGGTCGCGCCGACTTGACGGTGCGCTACGACGGGGACGTTCATACCAGCGGCGAGGGCCACGGGGAACTGACCGGCGTCATGCTCGGCGGGAAGCCGACCACGATCGAGCTAGACCTGCACCCGACCCGCAAGGGGTTCGGCGTCGGTCAGCGCCCGGCGAAGGAAGGGAAACTCCCCGACGAGAGTAGGTCCCGCCTGCCGGGCGGGACCATGCCGGGGTCCCGCCCGGCAGGCGGGACCTACCTGGCCGCCGCCATTCTCCTTCGGGCCCCCAGCGAAGCCAATGGGCTGGTGCGCCAGGTCACCGCGGGGATCCAGAATGGTGTGATGGCGATCGGCCGCACGATCCTCGACACCGGCCGGAAGGTCGTCGGCAGGCTTCTTAGGGGGGACCTCACGAAGCCGGCAAACGCACCGCCGACTTACCTCGACGTCAACCTGAACCTGAAGGACGTGGACCTGGCGCGGCTCGTCAAGGACCTGGAGATCAAGGTGCCGTTCGAGGTGTCGGGGCGGTTGAGCATGACGGTGCAAGCCTCGCTTCCCGTGGATCGGCCGCACGACCTGAAGCTCTACAAAGTGAAGGGCACCGCCACTTTGCCCACATTCTCGCTCTCCGGCGTGGACATGAAGGAAGTCACGGCCCGCGTGTACTACGAGGACGGCGTGCTGCACCTGGAGGAAGTGCGCGGCCAACTCGTCAGCGGCCCGGCGCCGAAAGACAGGAAGCCCTACGCCGGCACCTTCGCGGGGAGCGCACGGCTCGGCGTCGTTCCGGAAGGCGACCTGACGGCCGACCTGACGTTGACGGAGGTCCCCCTGGCGCAAATCGCCCGCGCCGTGGGGTTCGAGGAAGCGGTCGCCGGTGCCGTCAGCGGCTCGGCCAACCTGCGCGTGCCGGCGGGGAAACTGCGTGACCCGGCGGCGTGGGAGGGGTCCGGGAAACTCAACGCGGACCGTGTCGCCGCCTACGGCTGGGCCCTGACTGACGTCAGCGCCACGGCACGCGTGGCCAAGGGGTTGCTGACGGTGCGCGACGTGACTGGGAAGCTGGAAGGGGCCACGCTGAGCGGCTCCGCCGAGGCGAAACTGACGGCCCCCTACACCTATGAGGGAAAGGTGGAGCTGGCGAAGGGGGACCTGGCCAGCTTGCGGCGCCTCGCGCCGGGGCTGCGGCCGACGCTCCCCGTGGCGGGGGTGTTCGGCATCACCGCCGAGGTCAACGGTACGCTAAGTCCGTTCACGGCGAAGGTGTCCGGCAGCGGCACGGGCGAGGACGTGAAGATCGAGAAAGCGACAGTGAACAGCCTGAACTTCCGCTGGGCGCCGGCCGGCGACGTGCTGAAGGTGAGCGACGTGAAGGCCCGCCTCTACGGCGGCGAGGTGACGGGTAGCGCCGACGTGCCATTGAGCGAGAAACAGGAGGGCAAACTGGACCTGCACCTCCAGGACGTGGACGTGGGGGCACTGGTACACGACATCCCCGCGCTGCCGCTGCGCCTGGAGGGAAAGGTGAGCGGCGCCATCAAGGGGACGCTGCAGGTCGCGACCGCGGCAGGCGAGCGCTCCTTCGACGGGGAGGTGGAGCTGATGGCGCCGAAGCTGCGCGTGCAAAACCTACCGGCGGAGAAGCTGACCGGCACGATCAGCTATCGCAAGGGGGTTGGCGAGTACCATCTCAAGGGGAGTCTCCTGGGCGGCACCTTCGACGTGGACGGGCGCATCCCGCCAAAGCGGGAGCCCGGGCAGCGCCCGCGCGCTCCGGAAGGTCCGGAGCCGGCGGCCGACAGTCGCCTGCGCATCCGGGGGGCCGAGCTCGGCCGACTGGGCGAAGCCCTCGAGATGCGCGAGTGGCTCGACCCACTTCATGGCGGATTCGATCTGGACGTGGAATTCCGCCTGGACTCGTCCGACTATCTGCCCGTCGGCTCCGGCCGCGTCATCGTGACTCGGCTGCGCTGGGGGGACCGCGTGATTGCCGACAGCCTGCGCGGGGACATCCTCCTCTCCGGCGGGGAGGCGCGGCTGCGCGATCTTACCGGCGAGGTCGGCGGCGGCACGGTACGGGGCCAGGTGGTACTCCGGCTGCGCGACCTGGGCCGTAGCTCCTTCAACATCGCCCTCGACGGCGCGGACGCTTCGCGGATCCTGGCACCCTGGCCATCGCTGGCCGCCAACGTGACCGGCTCGATCGACGCCCGGCTGCGCGGCACCTTGGGCCGGCACTGGACCGGCGGCGGCGACATCGTGCTGACGCGCGGCAAGGTGGGCGGCGTCGAGGTGTCGGAGTGGCGCGTCCCCCTGCGCTTCGACGTGGCGCCGGCCCGCGGCCGGGCCGAAATCACCGTCGCTGAGATGAGCGCCCAACTGGGCCACGGCCGCGTCAGCGGCCACGGCACGCTCGGCTTCGGCAGCGACACTCACACCGACGGCAACCTGCGCTTCTCTGGCGTGGACCTGCGGACCTTGTTGCCGTCGCCGACCGAGAGCACGACTCTCGGCGGCGGGTTGGCCTCGGGCCGCATTGACTTCTCCGGCAGCAACGTCCGCTCGCTGGACGACGTGACGGCCACTGTCGATGCCACCTTCTCCCAGGCCCAGGCGTTCCAGATGCCGATCCTGTCGTCCCTGCTGCCGTTCATCGCCCGCGGGCAATCGAGCAGCACATTTCAGAGCGGCGAATTGCGCGGCCGACTCGCCAACGGCATCTTCCGCGTCCAGAAGCTGAGCCTGTCCGGCAGCGTCGTGAACCTGTTCGCCGAGGGCACCATCACCACCGCCAGCCGGCTCAACCTGGAGGTGACCGCCGCAACCAGCGTCGTCGGGGCGGGGACCGGTCTGCTTCGCCTCGTGGGCCTGCGCGTTCCCGTGGGTCCGCTCCCGTTGACGCTCCTGGTGGAGGTGACGACTCGGTTATCGAGCACTTCCGTTCACCTCACCGTGGGCGGCACGGTGCGCGAGCCGGTGGTGCGCGTCGAGCCGCTGTCCCTGCTCACGGACGAGGCCGCGCGCTTTTTCCTCCTGCGCGCCCGAGGCCCCCTCCCGTGACCGCCCGCCAGGGCCCCGGAGCTGTTCAAATCGAGGAAGCAGTACGACGGCGGCGACGATCCGTTTCTCGGTGAAATCGTCGCTTCCCCCGAAGACGAAGCTCCGCGCCTGATCTCCTCCGACGGGTTGGAGGAGCGCGGAAGCCGCTTGCGGCTTAGCGGATTCCAGCTTCCGCTAAGCCGCGAGCGGCTTCCCCAACAGACTCTCATTTCCCAGCAGCGACTGCCTGCAAATACGCGATCACGTCGGCCACGTCCTGCTTCGTCAACTGCATCTCCAGCCCCTCCGGCATCACCGATTTCGGGGTCGCCTGAATCTCCTCGATCTGATTCCGCAGGATGGTGTCCTCCGCCTTCTCGGCTCGGCGCAGCGTAAGGCTCGACGCGGTTTCGGCGGCGATCATGCCGCTGAAGGTGCGGCCGGCCTTCGTCGTCACCAGGTAGTTGATGTAGCGCGGATCGACCTCGCGGCTCGGGTCGAGGATGTCGCTGAGCAGTTGATCTTTCGACTTGTTTCGCAGGGCCGAGAGCAGGTCCGGGCCGACCTCGATGCCCTCGTTCTCCAGCCGGTGGCAGGTACCGCACGACTTCTTGAACGCCGCCTTGCCGCGGGCCGCGTCGCCCTTCAACTCCAGGGCTGGGCCGTAATCCTCGACCACCTTGCGGCGGTCCGCCGACGTCTGGCCGGCGAGCAGTTTCTGTGCCCGCTGCCGCAGTTTGGCGTCGGGATGTTTGCGGAACTGCTCCAGGCGCACCGGCTCGATCTGACCGCCGAGGACCTTCTTCGCCTCGATGGCGTCGAGCAGCGCCGAGAGTCGGGCCGGGCGCGAGAACAGGGCTTCGAGGACTTCACGCCGCACCGTCGGGCTGTAGCCGCCCCAGCCGGAGAGCAGCACCTCAGGAACCTTCGCGCTGTCGTGAGCCGACAGGGCGCGGACGGCGGCGAGCTGCAGCTCCGCGGGATTTTGTGGCGCCAGGCACTCCTGCAGCGCCGGCGCGGCCAGCGAATAGGGGCCGACGCCGAGCAGGCGCGCCGCGCCGGCCCGGTCGGCCGCCGGCGCCTTGGCATCGCGTGCCGTGGCCGCGGCCCGTTTGAAGAACGGCAGGGCCTTCTCGACCGCGTCCTTCAGCGACGGCGGCGGGGCATCCCACAGGCGGCTCAACGGCCGGGAGGTGTTCTGCAACCCTTGGCCGAGTCCGTTGAGCAGCGCGACCTGCCACGCGCCGGCCGCCCCCTCGGTCGGCTCACCGAGCAGCGCCAGCACCCGCGCCAGGTCGGCGTCGGTGTTCCGCGCGGCGACCAGGGCCGCAAGCCGCGTCAGGAATTGCAGGTGGGCCGCCGACGGGGCCGCGGTGATTTCCTTGTCGCGCGCGAAGGCTTCGAGAAGCGCCGGCGCCGTTCGCCCCGCGGAGCTGAGGACGGCGGTCTGCGTCCACGGGTCGGCCACGTCCTGGCGGGCGACCTTGGCCAGGGCCGCGACGACTTCCGGCGCGTCCGCCTGGCCCAGCGTGAAGGCGAGCTGGAAGCGCACGCGCGGCGATGGGTCATCGGCGAGTACGGCGACCGCTTTACACAGCGATTCCGACTTCGCCAGGCGGTCGTCGGCGAGGCGCAGTGCCTGCTCGCGCACCCCGGCGTCACGGTCCTTCAGAGCATGTTCGATGGCCGCGTCGTCCAGCGCCCCCAGCCCGCGCAGCGCCCACAGGGCATGAGCGCGGCCGGGGGCGAAGTCGGCGTCACGGGCCAGCTTCGCCAGCGGCGCGACGGCCGCCTTGTCTTGCCGCTCCACGAGCAGGCGCTGTGCCGTCAGCCGCCACCAGAGGTTCGCGTCGGCGAGGTGCGCGACCAGCTCCTCGGCCGACGCCTTGCTCAGCGACGGCTTGCGTTTCGCGCTCCCCTTTGCGTCGCGGCCAACCGAGTCGGGGACGATGCGCCAGATGCGGCCGCGGCCACGGCTTTCCAGGTTCAGCTTCTTCTTGATGTCGTCCGGCAGCGACAGCGGCGTCTCGATGGCCTCGCGGTAGAAGTCGAGCACGTAGATCGCCCCGTCCGGCCCGAGGGTCAAGCACACCGGCCGAAACCAGGTGTCGGTCGAGGCGAGGAACTCGCAATCGGCCTCGCCGCGCTTGGCCGTGAATGTCGCCCCGTTCGGCTCCAGCACGTCGCGATGGACGAGGTTGTTGGCGGGATCGCAGACGAAGGTGTTGCCGCGGTAGGCCGCGGGGAAGAGGTCGGCGGCGCTGACGACCGGGCTGCACGCCGACGTGATGAAGCCGCCGGGCACCAGTTCCGTCGCGGGGAAGCGCTGGGCGTCGGGGCCCTTGGCGCGGCGCTCGGTGCGCTCGACCCGCCACGCCTCGAACGGGCTGATGCGGTGGACCTTGCAGGCGGCGCCGTGGTCCGGAATGTCGAGCGTTACGGCCGACACCGGCAGCGACGGGTTGCGGCGCAGGTAGTGGTCGGGCAGGACGATGTGCCGCAGGTGCTGGCTGTTGGTGGCGGTGAACCAGTTCTGCCACTGGTCCGGGGCGAGGCCGTACTGCCCGCCGCCGGAGGTCGGCTCCAGGCTGCCCGGCGTCTCGGGGTGGAAACGGACACCCCGGCCGTTCAGCGGCACGGCCGGCATCTTCGGTGCCTCGGGAGCGGTGATGGTGCCGCCGTTGTTGCCGGCGACGCCGTAGACCCAGTTGTCCATGCCCCATTGCAGACCGTTGATAAGCTGCTGAATGTTGCTCAGGCCGAAGCCGGTGTAGAGGCGGCGGGTACGGTCGGCCTTGCCGTCGCCGTCGCTGTCTTCGAGGAAGAGAATGTCCGGAGCGTTGGCGACGAGGAGGCCGCCCTTCCACGGCATGACGGCCGTGGGAAAGCGCAAACCGTCGGCGTAGACGGTGGCCGTTTCGTAGACACCGTCGCCGTCCTTGTCTTCGAGGAGCTTGATCTTGCCGGAAGTGATGGGCCCCTCGGCGATGCCGCCGTTGGGATAGCCGCGCATCTCGGCGACGAAGAGGCGGCCGTCCTCGTCGAAGGCCATCGCCACCGGATCGACCACCTGCGGCTCAGAGGCGACCAACTCGACACGGAACCCTTTGGGGACGCGGAAAGTGGCCAGTTCCTCCTTCGGCGACAGCGGACCGGTGGGGGGCGTGCCGGGAACCGGCTCGGCGGCTCTCAGGGAGAAGAGACAGGGTAGGGTCAGGAAAAGGATGGCAAGGCGGGTGCGAATCATACGGATTTCTAACCCTTCTTGGCGCTGATGGTGATGACGCGGTCACGGACTCGGCGGACGATCCCGAAATCGATCTGCCGGGCGAAGGCCTCGGGATCGCTCACGCGCGTCACGAGGATCGTCATGCGCCCGTTCTCCGTGCTCGCAACGTAGAGGTAGGGGGAATCCTTGTCCGTTAGCAGCACGACGGCCTCCAGAATCTTCTGCCGTGCCGCCTCATCCTCGGCCGCGACACCGAGGACGTGGAGTGTGAGGAGTTTATCGGCGGGCGCCCTCCGCGGCCATTCGGGGGTCGGCCATTCGCCCTGCTCCCAGAACCAACCGGACCACCAGAGGATACCGAAGACAGTTGCCGCCGAGAGCAACAGCAGCAGCATCGCGGCGATGCCGGCGACCCGCGCCACGGCGTAGGATTGCCGCAGCGGTAGGACCTGGGGTACCGGTCCCTCTTCACGAGGCGCCGCCGATCGGCCGCCCGACTCGCCCTGTTCGGGAGGAGGGCTTGGCTGCGCGATTTCAGCCCGGATCGCCTCACGCGGGCTCGAGGTCTCGTCCGCGACCCGGATGGGCTTGCCGCAGTCTCGGCACAGGACACTTCGGCCACGCAGGTCATCGGCGACCTCATAACTCGCGCCGCAAGCAGGGCAGACGATTGGGACTGGCATGGCAGGTTGATTGCCGATGATCCAGGTGCGGTTGATGGTACGTGGCGGAATGTACCACCACAGGAACCTCCCCCGCAACTCTTTTCCGGATCGGCGTTCGACGCGACCAGCATGCCGGTTGGCCATCGCTGGAAAAGGGCTGTAGACCGACAGCAACGGCATCGAAGAGAGAAGTGTCCCGGCCCCGGGAAGCGCACTGGCCATGCCGGATAGCGATTTTCTACTCATCGTCGGCGCCAGCACCCGCGCTGCCGCCTTTTCGGCGCTGCGAGCCGGGTTGCGCCCCATCTGCGCCGATCTCTTCGCCGATGGCGACCTGCAAGCTCGCTGCGCCGTTCGCCGCATCGAGCCGAACGACTACCCGCACGGCTTCCTCGATCTGACGGAATGGAACGCGCCCGGTCCGTGGCTCTACACCGGCGGACTGGAGAATCGCCCCACCCTGATCGACGAGATGGCACAGCGCCGTCAACCGCTGTGGGGCAACTCGGCGGCGGTGCTGCGACGCGTGCGCTCTCCGTTCACCGTGCGCAAGGTCCTGTGCGAGGCGGGCTTGCCGTGTCCCCGCCTCTGGGACGGCGACGGACCGCCGCCCCCCGACGGACACTGGCTGATGAAGCCGCTTGCCGGCGCTGGGGGCAGCGGCATCCGTGTCTGGCAAGGCTCAGTGAGTGCCTCGGGCACGCCGCGGCCGGTCTACTGGCAGGAGTTCATCCGGGGGGACTCGTGCGCCGCGATCTACCTCGGCGACGGGCAGACCGCGCGGCTGCTCGGCGTCACCCGGCAGCTCGTCGGCGAATCCTGGCTGCACGCGGCCGCGTTTCACTACTGTGGCAGCGTCGGACCGTTGGCGCTGGACCCCGCTCGGCAGCAGGCTTTCGCCGACATCGGTGCGGCCCTCGGCGGTGGGTTCGGGTTGAGGGGGTTGTTCGGCGTCGATTGCATCCTGCACGACGGCGTGCCCTACCCGGTCGAAGTCAATCCCCGCTACACGGCCTCGGTCGAGGCGATTGAGTACGCCACCGGACTGTGCGCCCAGGCACTCCACCGGTTGGCGTTTGATCCCGCCGCGCCCGTCCCCCCTTCCCCCATTGAACCCACCGCGGTCGTCGGCAAGGTGATCCTCTTCGCCCGCGCCCCGCTGCGCTTCCCCGCTCATGGCACCTGGCAATCATGGGCGACGGCCTTCCCCTCGGTCGAGATCATGCCGACATTCGCGGACATCCCCCAGCCGGGCACCGTCATCGAGCCCGGGAGGCCGATCCTGACCCTGTTCCAGCGGGCGGCGACCGTCGATGCCTGTCTGGGCCAGCTCCGACGACTGGCGGCGGCCCTCGACCGTTGGCTCTTCATGCGATACAGTACGCAACATCATCGACCACTACCCTGAAAGGAGAGCCGTTCATGGCTGCGCCCTTGACGCTCAACGAACGAGCGATGCGCCTGGCCGATCACATGGCCGCCAACGCGGCGGCCCTGCGCATCGACGTGCTAACGACTGCCGCCGGCGCACGGATCCTCGATTGCGGCGTCAGGGCCGAGGGGGGACTCAATGCCGGCCTGGGGCTGGCCCGAGTCTGCCTCGCCGGGCAGGCGGAGGTCGGCCTGGTCCCCGGCGACTGCGGCGGCGTGCCGTGCCTGCTGGTCCAGGTGATCACCGACAACCCCGTCATCGCCTGCATGGCCTCGCAGTACGCCGGCTGGCAGGTGCAGGTCGGCAAATTCTTCGCGATGGGCTCCGGCCCGATGCGCGCCGCCTACGGCAAGGAGGAATTGTTCGACCACCTCCCCGGCCGCGAAACCGCCCCCGTCGCCGTCGGCGTGCTGGAGACGCGCCGATTGCCGGACGACGCCGTCATCGCGCACCTCGCGGAGAAGCTGCAGCTGCCCGCGAACAAGATCACGCTGCTGGCGGCGCCGACGTTCAGCATGGCCGGCAACCTGCAAGTGGTCGCCCGGTCGCTGGAGACGGCGCTGCACAAGCTGCACGAGTTGAGGTTCGACCTGGGGCAAGTGGTGTCGGGCTGCGGCACGGCGCCGGTGCCGCCGGTGGCCGGCGACTGGCTGAGCGCCATCGGCCGCACCAACGACGCCATCCTCTACGGCGGCCGCGTCGTCCTGTGGGTGCGCGCCGACGACGGACAGATTGCCGAGATCGGTCCGAACGTGCCGTCGTCGGCCTCGGCGGACCACGGCGAGCCGTTCGCGGAAATCTTCGCGCGCTACGAGCAGGACTTCTATAAGATCGATCCTCAATTGTTCAGTCCGGCGGAGATCGTCTTCCACAACCTCAAGACGGGGCGGGCGCACGCCTTCGGCAGGTCGGCGCCGGAGGTGCTGCGGAAGTCGTTCTTCGGGGCGGTATAATGGGCCTCATCTCCCGCCGACCCACCCGCGGAGATCGACCGATGAACGTCTTGCTCGAGACCGGCTCGCTGACACCGGACGACTTGTTGAACATGAAGGCCGAGGGGACAGGGTTTGAACTGGTCGATGGCCGACTGGTGGAGATCAATCGGACCATCTTCTCCTGCCTCGTGTCGGGCCAGCTCTTTTCGTTCCTCACCGCACACTGCCAGGAGCATCGGCTCGGGTGGGTGTTCGTGCAGGGGCTCGGCTTTGAGTGGGGCCCGGCAGCGCCGAATACCGTGCGGAAGCCCGACGCAGCGTTCATCCGGCGGGGTCGGCTCCCGACATCGGAGTGGGCGGAGGAGTTCTGCCACGTCGTGCCGGACCTGGCAGTCGAGATTGTTTCTCCCAATGATGAATTCGACGAGGTCGATACCAAGGTCGAAGAATACCTCCGGCTCGGTATGCATCTCGTCTGGGTCGTGAGCCTGGAGACACGCCAGGTGTACGTTCACCGCCGCGACGGGACGATCACCAAGCTACGGGATGACGGCGAATTAAGCGGTGAGGACGTGGTTCCTGACTTCCGCTGTCGCGTGAAGGATATTTTCTCGGTCTTCGAGGACGTGTCGCCCGCCAACGGAAGGCGGCCCTGAATGCACCTCGCCATCCTCTCCGCCGGTGACGGCTGGCACGTCCGCGACCTCCGCCGCGCCGCCGCGTCCCTCGGCCATGACGCCGCCGCCGTCGATTTCCGCCGCGTCACGGCGTGGGTCGCTAAGCCGCAAGCGGCCGGATCGGACCTCGCCGGCTTCGACGGCGTGATGGTCCGCACCATGCCGCCGGGGTCGCTGGAGCAGGTCGTCTTCCGCATGGACGTGCTGCACCGGTTGCAGGCCCACGGCGTTACCGTCCTCAACCCGCCCGCCGCGGTGGAGGCGTGCGTCGATAAGTACCTGGCCAGCGCTCGCCTCGAAGCCGCGGGGCTGCTGGTGCCGCCGACCGCCGTCTGCCAGCACGCCGACGCCGCCCTGGAAGCCTTCGTGGTCCTTGGCGGCGACGTCGTGGTCAAGCCGCTGTTCGGCTCCGAGGGCCGCGGCATGGTCCGCGTCTCCGATCCGGAAACGGCCTGGCGCGTCTTCCGCACCCTGGAGCGGACGCAGGCGATCCTGTACCTGCAACAGTTCGTGCGGCATCCGGGATGGGACCTGCGCGCCTTCGTTGTCGGCGGCCGTGTCCTGGCCTCGATGCGACGATTCGCGCGCGACGACTGGCGCACCAACGTCGCCCAGGGCGGCCGGGCGGAACCGGTGCGGCTGAACGGAACCGAGGAGGAGCTGGCGCTGCGGGCGGCGGCGGCGGTCGGCGCCCCAGTCGCAGGAGTCGATCTGCTGCCGGGGCCGGATGGCGAGATGTACGTTATCGAGGTGAACGCGGTGCCCGGTTGGCGGGCGCTGGCTCCCGTGACCGGCGTGGACGTGGCCGCGGAGCTGATTCGCTTTCTCGCCCACGAATACGGTGCCTAATGTCGGCTCAAGCGGGCCGGGGACAAGTTGCCACGATCGGTCAACTTGCCCAAGTTTCCGCGGAAACTTGGGCAAGTTGACCGCGAGCGCAAGTATCTGTCAATAAGCAACTTGCGTCGCCGGCCTGGGAACTTGCCCAAGTGTCCGACATACAGGGGCCAGTTGACCACCACGGATGAGATCGGGTTGACCGCCGCCCCCGGTTGGGCAGCGGATCCCTGGATCCTGCCAGGGGCGCGCCGCCTCCCCGACTATAATAAGGTGTAGCACGGCCGCGCTCCTCCACCGGAGACGTTTCATGGAACTCCCCTACCGCTTCCCGAACGAAGCGGACGTGATTCGCCAGGAAGCTGACGCCTTTCGCCGCCTATCCCCGACGGAACGGCTCAGGGTCATTCTGGATTTGATCGCTTCGGGCATGACCCTGTTGGAACACTCGCCGCAGCGCGAAGCCGGCCGGCGGCTTCGCGACGCCCAGGAGGCGGAGTGGCAGCGCCTTCAGAAGGAGTTATTTGCCCGTCATGCCCGCTGAGCCCCTGCAACTCCCGCAACATCTGCTGGCCGGTTTGCTCCAACTCGTCGAGGCACTGGAGCAGCGCCGGGTGAACTACGCCTTGATCGGCGGTATCGCGACAAGTTACCGTAGCCGGCCCCGGTTCACTCAGGATCTCGACCTGTTGCTCCAGGTTCCGCAGTTGGCGCTCCCGGGCCTTCTGGACGACCTGCACGCCCGCGGATTCGCGTTCGAGACGGAAACGGCCATTCGCGAGTGGACGCGGGAGCACCTAACGGTCCTGTCCTACCACGGCGTCCGCGTCGATTGGCTCAAGCCGGTGCTGCCCGTCTATCAGCACGTCATCGACCGGGCGCGGCCGGAGGCTTGGCTTGGCCACTCCGTCCGCATCGCCGCGGCGGAAGGGCTCATCCTCCTGAAACTGCTGGCCTTTCGCTCTCAAGACCAGGTGGACATCGAGAACCTGCTGGCGGCAAACCAGGACCAGTTGGACCTCGATTGGATCCTGCGGGAGTGGCAGTCGGTTGCGGCGCCGGACGACCCCCGCAGGAAGTGGTTTGAGGACCGAGTGGCTCGCTTTTACCTGCCGTCGCAGGAGGAAGGCACCCACCCAGCCGCTGAAGGGGGTTGAGGGGCTGTCGCGGCGCAGCCGCTGCGCTTCCTCGCCGACAGGCACCGCAGGAGTTGACCTCATGTCCCCGTTCAGCCTTCCCATTGATCGGTACGCCTCAGTTGCGTGTCTGTGGGAAGTGACAGCGCGAAAGCCGGGCAACGTCCACCGATACCGCGACTTCGACGACCTGACTTACCTCGACTTCGTTACGAGCGCCGCCGCTATCGCCCCCGGCTTCGAGAAGGCTCCCTATACCAAGGTTGGGGAGCTGATTATGTGGGCGGTCATATCCACACGGGAGGTTGTCCGCACCAATACGAACCTCGGAATCATCTTGCTGCTCGCACCCCTTGCGGTGGTCCCGGCTCGGACCAAACTGCGCCAAGGGCTCCCGCTGCTGCTCGACAGTCTCGATGTCGAGGACTCTCAAGCGGTGTACGAGGCCATCCGCCTGGCCAACCCCGGCGGGCTCGGCCGGGTCGAGGATCAGGACGTCAACCAGGCGCCGACGCTCCCCCTCCGCGAAATCATGGCCCTCGCCGCCGACCGTGACCTCGTCGCCCGCCAGTACGCCAACGGCTTCCGAGAAGTGTTTGATGACGGCGTGCCGGCGCTTACTCGCGGACTCGATGTTGCACGCTGCCTCGAAGGGGCGATCATCTTCTGCCACCTCTCGCTGATGGCGAAGCACCCCGACAGCCTCATTGCCCGCAAGCGCGGCACAGCCGAGGCGGAGGAAGCGAGTCGCCGCGCCCGCGCCGTGCTCGACGCCGGCTGGCCGCAATCCCCCGCCGGCGCCGAAGCGCTGTCTCAGCTGGACGACTGGCTGCGTGCCGTGGGGCGCGGCCGCAATCCCGGCACGACCGCCGACCTGGTGACGGCCAGCCTTTTCGTCGGCCTCCGCGAGCAGATTCTGACGTTGCCCCCCTCCCATCCCTGGACTCTTGACGCCGGCCCTCGTATCAAAAACCCAACTCTCCCACCACCCGGACGGCCGTAGCAGGAGGCAGGGGCCGTCCGCCGGTCGTGACGTCTTCTAACCACCAACGCAGCCGCCGAAGCCGTGCGGTGTTCAGACTCCCTCCGCACCCTTCAGGAGACCAACCAGAAATGGGTCAGAACGTCCGTCAGCAGGCGATTGCCGCCATCGCCGGCGCCCGCTACCGCCTCAACCACGTCAATTTCAAGGAGACGCACATCGCCGAGCTGTTCGGCAGCAACGTCTTCAACGAGGACGTCCAGCGTCAGCGCCTGCCCAAGCCCATTTTCAAGGCCCTGCAGCGAACCATCAAGCAGGGCGCCCCGCTCGACCCGGCCATCGCCGACACCGTCGCCAGCGCCATGAAGGACTGGGCGATGGAGCGCGGCAGCACCCACTACACCCACATCTTCCAGCCCATGACCGGCCTGACGGCCGAGAAGCACGACAGCTTCGTCGTCCCCGTCTCCGACGCGGCGGCCATCACCGAGTTCAGCGGCAAAGAGTTGGTCCGCGGCGAGCCCGACGCCTCGTCGTTCCCCTCCGGCGGCATCCGTGCCACCTTCGAGGCTCGCGGCTACACCGCCTGGGACCCGACCAGTCCCGCCTACATCCGCGAAGGGCCTAACGGCGCCACCCTCGTCATCCCGACCGCTTTCCTGAGCTGGACCGGCGAGGCGCTCGACAAGAAGACGCCGCTCCTGCGCTCGATGGAGGCGCTGTCCACCCAGGCCCTGCGCATCCTGCGCCTGTTCGGCAACCACGACGCGAAGAAGGTCTTCACCACCGTCGGGCCGGAGCAGGAATACTTCATGATCGACAAGCACTTCTTCTACCTGCGGCCCGACCTCATCAACGCGGGTCGCACCCTGTTCGGCGCCAAACCGCCCAAGGGGCAGGAACTGGAAGACCAGTACTTCGGCGCCATCGAGGAGCGCGTGCTGGCGTGCATGGCCGAGGCCGAGTTCGAGCTGTTCAAACTCGGGGTGCCGGTCAAGACGCGCCACAACGAGGTCGCCCCCAGCCAGTACGAGCTGGCGCCGATCTTCGAGAACTCGAACCTGGCGACCGATCACCAGATGCTGACGATGGACTTGCTGCGGCGGACGGCCGACAAGTACGGTCTGGCCTGTCTGCTGCACGAGAAGCCTTTCGCCGGCATCAACGGCTCCGGCAAGCACAACAACTGGTCGATGGCCACCGACGCCGGCGAGAACCTCCTTAACCCCGGCGACACGCCGCACGACAACGCCCAGTTCCTGGTCTTCTGCGTGGCCGTCCTCCGCGCCGTGGCTAAGTATCCCGAACTGCTGCGCGTGTCGGTCTGCGGCGCCGCCAACGACCACCGCCTCGGCGCCAACGAGGCCCCGCCGGCCATTATCTCGGTCTTCCTGGGCGAGCAGCTCCAGGACGTGATGGACCAGCTCGAGAAGGGCGCCGCCAAGAGCACCAAGCAGGGCGGCTACATGGAGATCGGCGTCTCGGTACTGCCGAAGCTGCCGCGCGACGCCGGCGACCGCAACCGTACCAGCCCGTTCGCCTTCACCGGCAACAAGTTCGAGTTCCGGGCCGTGGGCGGCTCGCAGTCGATCGCCGGCCCCAACACGGTCCTCAACACCATCGTGGCCGAGTCGCTCGACTACGTGGCGACCCACCTGGAGAACGCCGTCAAGTCGCAGGGCAAGGACCTGAACAAGGCCATCCAGGAGCTGCTGACGGCGATGCTCAGGGAGAGCAAGAAGGTCATCTTCAACGGGGATAACTATACGGAAGAATGGCACAAGGAGGCCGAGCGCCGCGGCCTGCCGAACCTCAAGAACACCGTCGAGTGCCTGCCGGTGATCACGCGCAAGGACTCGATCGACCTGTTCACGAAGTACAAGGTGTACACGGAGCGCGAGCTGCAAAGCCGCTTGACGATCCTCAGCGAGAACTACGTCAAGACGGTGAACATTGAGGGGCAGCTGACGAGCGGGATGGCGCGGACGCAGATCCTGCCGGCCTGCCTGCGCTACCAGTCGGAGGTGGCCCAGGCAGTCAACGCGACCAAGGCGGCCGGCGTCGAGAACGGCGCCCAGGTCGAGTTGCTGAAGAGCCTCACGAAGAGCATCAGCGACCTGCAGGCGGCCACCTCGGCCCTCGACAAGGCCCTGGCGCACCACGGCGACGGCGACGCCTACGCCCACGCCAAATACATGCGCGACAACGTGCTGCCGGCGATGAACGCCGTCCGCACCCTCGGCGACAAGCTGGAGACGATGGTGGCCGACGACTACTGGCCGCTGCCGACGTACCGCGAGATGCTGTTCATCAAGTAGTGCATCGTCCACTTCTTCGACAGGGGCTAGCCATGCGTATTCCCGGACAGCGCGTCAAGCGGACCCGGTTGATTCAGAGCGAGAAGTACGTGGTTGCTGTGGAGGTGGAGATGGTCATCCCGGTCGATGACCCGAGCGAGCCGTGCTACGAGTCCGAAACGGTACAACTCCTCCGAGAGGTCAAGGAGCGTGCCGAGCGAGGAGACATCGCCTGGTTGACTCAGAAGGGGAAGGTCTACGCTGCGGTGGAGGCCGCGTGAGATCCCGCTGCCGACGCTGCCTGGCGCCGGTCAGGCTGCACACCAGGTCGGCTTCCGTGGGGGGTGTGATGCAGTACGAGGTGCCTTGTGAGTGTGGCGCGGTGATCCCCGTCACCGAGGAGGCGGCGGGCACTACCGCCCGCTGCCATTGCGGGCGGCCGATTGAGGTTCCCTCCCTCCGCGCGCTGCGCGCCGCGGCGGGCGCTCCCATGGCCGCGCCCCCCGAGTGGGCCATCGAACGTCTGCTGAGCACGGGAGCGGCCCTGCGCGGCCCTTGCGCCGGTTGCGGGGGACGGGCTGACCGCGTGATTTGGTGCGAGGTGGAGTGTGAGCGGGCACTACCGAGCGGCGCGCGGAAGTTCGACTGGCCGCTGCTCGTCCTCTCGATCCTCTTCCTCCCCGTGATCTTTTTCCGGCGGCGACCGCTGAGGCCGCACGAATACGGGCGGGACCTAGCGTACACGGTGCCGTTGCGGCTGTGCGCGGCGTGTGGGGCGGGGGCGCACGATGGGGGCGCGGCGGCGGAACTCCTCCGCGGCGTGCCGGAGTACCGGGACTTGCTCGACAAGTACCCCGGGGGCCCACGTATCGATCACACAAGGCCCGGTATAACGAGGAAAGGCAGAAAAAGACGGTCAGGAATGGTAAAGACATTCGGTCTTTGCGATTCCCGGGCAGTATCCGCAGCGTCCCTTGAGGGATCCCTACCTGTGACGGCGTGCGGCGACTCAGTAGAATAGCGGCCGGGCTGTCCGAGTACCGGCAACTGATCACCGACAACTGTTCCCATGGCCGAACGCTTCAAGGTCCGCGTGACGAAGGACCATCTCGTCTTCTGTTCGGGTCACTTCATCAGCTACGAGGGCGACCGGTGCGAGCGGCTGCACGGCCACAACTACCGCACCGCCGTCGAGATCGAGGGCGGCCTCGACGAGAACCAGTACGTCTTCGATTTCATCGCCCTGAAGCACCGCACCCGAGCGATCACCGAAGAACTCGACCACCGCATGATGCTGCCGACGCGCAACCCGCACATCACCGTGGAAGAGGGGCCGCAGAGCGTCAGCGTGCGCTACCGCGAGCGGCACTGGCTGTTCCCGCGCGGCGATTGCGTCCTCTTGCCCATCGAGAACACCACCGCCGAGCTGCTGGCACGCTACATTGCCCACCGACTTGTCGAGGACCTACGCCAGCACTATCAATTCACGCCGGAGGTGCTGCGCGTCGAGGTCGAAGAAAACATCGGCCAGTCAGCGACCGTCGAGTGGCGCCCGTAACTCGTCCAGATCCTGCCGGCGCAGCGTCCCGTCGTGCAGCGCCGAGGCGACGAGGGCCGTGCCGACGCCACAGTCCCGCAGCCGCCGCAGATCGGCGACGCCGCGCACGCCGCCGCCCGCCGCCAATTCCACGCCGGGATGGTCCGACGCCAGCGCCCGACAGAGCTTTTCCGTCCCGAATCCGCTCCCCTCACCGACGCGGAGCAGGTCGAGGACCAGCAAGCGCCGCACGCCGGCGGCGACCGCCTGAGCCGCGATCCCCTGGGCATCTCGCCTCCACGCCGACAGGTTCCCGAGCGGCTCTCCCCCCTTGAGGTCAAGCGAAAAGACGACGCGCGAGCCCAAGTCGCCGCACGCGCGGGCCAACTCTCCGGGCCCGGCCACCGTCTCCAGTCCAATCACGATACCCTCGACCCCCGCGGCGGCGATCGGCTGAGCCCCTTCGGCATCGCGCACGCCCGCATCGACCCAGAGTGCGAAACCCTCACGCCGCAGCGACTCATACAATGCGAGCGCGGGCTGCGCCCCGGTGATCGCATCGAGGTCCGCGAGATAAAGCACACTCGAGCCGAAGTGCTCCCGGAATGCGGCGGCGACCTCGCGCGGGGTACACGCCGGCGTCAGTCGGCTGACGATGGGGTGGTACTCGTGGCGCCGGCCGCCGACGCCGCGGACCACCACGCCGCCCATGACGTCGAGGACTGGAATGATACGCATGATCATACTCGAATCAAGGCTGGCGCGGGGCGGCGAAGTTCCCGGCATCGCTAACACTTGTGAACTATAGTTGAGACGGCGCGGAAGGCACGGTTGTTGCGACTCTGCCGTATTGGCCCGTTCTCCCCTGATCGTCAAGGGCTCCCCACGATGCGCTTCGCCAACCCGGAAGCCTTTCTGCTGCTGCCGCTGGTGCCCCTGGCGCTGTGGTGGTCGCTGCGACCGCGGCAGCACGGGGCGGCGCGCTTCTCCGCCTTGCGGTTGGCCGGCAGCCTGCCGACAGGCCTGGCCCTGCTCGGGCCAGTCGTCCTGGCCGGGTTGCGTGGGGCGGCGGTTCTGCTCGTCGTGGTGGCCCTGGCACGGCCGCAGACGAGCGACGCCCACGAGCACGGTTACGCCGACGGCATCGCGGTGCAGTTGGTGATCGACAATAGCTACAGCATGCGCAACCGCGACTTCGACCGCGGCAACGAGTCGATCTCGCGGCTGGACGCGGTCAAGCAGGCGGTGCGGCTCTTCGTGGCCGGCGGGGAGCACGGCCTGGGCGGCCGGCCCAACGACAAGATCGGCGTCATCACCTTCGCCCGCGACCCCGACGTGGTCTGCCCGCTGACGCTCGACCACAAGGCGGTGCTCGACGCCGTGGACGACATCCAGCTCGCCCCGCCGGTCGGCACCAACATCGGCGACGCCCTGGCCTGGGCCCTCGACCGGCTGCGGCACGACCCGACGAAGCAGAAGGTCGTGATCCTGCTCACCGACGGCGGCCACAACATCAAGGAGGGGATGCCGCCGCCGGAGGCGGCACAACTGGCGGCGGACCTGAAGATCAAGGTGTACACCATCGGCGCCGTCGGCAATCACTTCGGCAAGGAGCCGCGGACGCTGGCCGACGTGTTCCGTGAAGCCCAGGGGCAACGGTCCGCCGGGGACTCGGTGGACGAGCCGCTGATGGAACGGATGGCCTCTCGGACGGGGGGCAAATACTACCGGGCGGCGGACACCGACGGCCTGGCGAATATTTACCAGGAGATCGACCGGCTGGAGACGACGCACATGGAGAAGTCCATCGACGTCACCCGCCGCGAGTGGTTTCTGGCGGCCCTGCTGCCAGCGCTGGGGCTGCTGCTCCTGGAACGGGCGCTGGCCGCGACCCGTTTACTGCGAATCCCGTAAGGCACGTTTTTTGGGACGGATGAAGAGGGCTTACGATGCAAACCCGAACCCCTGCGCCCGCGGACGACCGCTCTTGCCCGCTGGTCTTCCTGGTAATCTCGGCGTTCGCCAGCAGCCTCGTTTGGCTGTACGTGATGCTCGGGCACCTGGCGGTACGATGAAGCCGCTTGCGGCTTCGCAAGGCATGCGAAGCCGCAAGCGGCAGTGATCGGTGGAGCGATGCACTACGCCTATCCCCAACTGACCCCGGCGAGCCTGCTCGCCGCGGCGGCCCTCGCCGGCCTGCTGGCCCTGGCCTGGCTGCGCCGTCGCCGCGGCCTGCGCCGCCTCGCTGACGCCCCGACCGCCGGGCCGCTGCTCCTGGTCAGCCGGGGGCGGCGGGCGGTCAAGGCCGCCCTGTTCCTGGCGGCGGTGGGCCTGCTCGCCGTCGCCCTGCTCGGCCCGCAGTGGGGCCAATTCATCGACGAATCGCCGCAGGCCCCGTCACACGGCCGCGACGTCCTCATCCTCCTCGACGTCAGCCGCAGCATGTTGGCCGAGGACGTGGCCCCGAGCCGGTTGGCCCGCGCCAAGGCCGACGTCCGCGACCTGGCCGTCTCCCTGGAGCGCCAGGGGGGCTACCGCGTCGGCCTGATCGCCTTCGCCGACCGCGCCACACTTCTCTGCCCGCTCACCACCGATTACCGCTGCTTTCACGAGGAATTGTCGCGAGCGTCCCTCGAAACGCTGCGGCTGCGCGGCGACGTCGGCGGCGACGAGGGGACGGCGATCGGGCTGGCCTTGCATCGGGCGGCCCTGGCGGTTAACAAGCAAGCGGCCCCCTACACCGACCTGATCCTCATCTCCGACGGCGGCGACATGGAAGAGGACACCCTGGCGGCCGCCGACGAGTTGAAAACGCTCGGCATCCCGGTCAACGCGATCGGCCTCGGCGACCCGGTCCACATGGCGCTCATCCCGGTGGTCGGGCGCGACGGCCGGCGCAACCACCTCGAATTCAAGGGCGAGCTAGTGCGGACGAAGCTCGAGGAAGAGGTGCTGCGCGGCATCACGGAGCGAACGGGTGGTCAATACGTCGCGGCCGGCACCGGCTTCGTAGAGTTGGACCGCTGGTTCGGCGCGCTGGTTGCAGGAAAGGCCGTGAGGGAGTTACAATCGTCGGGGCGGTCGCCGACGTTCGTCCACCGCTTCCAGGTGTTCCTGCTGCCGGCGGTGCTTCTGCTCCTCCTGGAGGCGCTGCTGCACGACGCCCGGCCCGCGCCGGCGGCGCCCGGCAGGACGGGGTATTTCACCTGGCTGCGCCTGAGGCGGCGCCGGCCGCCGTTCGCAACGACAACGGAAGAGAAAGGCTCGCGTTCATGAAGCGCATCCTGATCGGCCTGGTTATCGGCCTGGCCCTAATCGAGGTCCACCGGCGCCTCGATCACCCGTCGGTCGAGGCGGCGGCCGCCGGCAGTGAGGCGTATCGCGCCGGCGACTTCGCCGGCGCCGAGGCGCGCTTCCGCCAGGCGGAGCAGGGGGCGTCGGACCCGGCCGCGGCCGCCCACAACCACGCGGCGGCGCTGTACCGCTTGCGGCGCTTCGATGACGCGGACCACACTTACCAGCGCTCGGTGGACGGCGAAGCGCCGCACGTCGCCCGGGCCGAATACGACCGCGGCAACTGTGCCTTCAGCGAGGCGTGCAAGGACGAGGGCGCCGCCGACCCCGAGTTGCTGGAGCGGGCGGCGCGGCACTACGAAGCCTGCCTGGCGCGGGAAGACGGCACGTCCGCCGCCGGCTCCCTCTTCGACGACGCCCGCCACAACCTGGAATTGACCCGCCTGATCCTCGCGGAGTTTGCGGAATCCAATAAGGGCACCAACGGCGAGGACCCGTCCAACCCGGACAAACCGTCCGATCCCGCCCTGGCCCGAAACGACCCGTCCGACCCCGTCCAGCCCCCCGGCGCCGAAGGGCAGCCGTCCTCGAAGGACGGGGCGAAGGGGGAGAAAAAGGAGCAACCGACGAAGGCATCGGATGCCGCCGCCAACGCGGACCCGAAAGAGCGACAGACGCGGGAGTGCAAGCAGTGCGACAAGGGGGGCTGCCCCAAGTGCAAGAAGAAACCGGGCAAGGGGCCGGGACCGCTCGAGTCGCCGAAGAAAAGCGACGGCCCGAAGCCCAACCCCGGCAAGGACGATAACGGCAAGGCGCCTGGCCAGGCCAAGAGTCCGAACGAGGCGAACGATCCCGGTGCCGGGAAGAAGGGGAAGCCCGGCGAGGGCGGCAAGCCGAACCCCAACGGGAAGAACGGCGTCGGCGACGCTAAGGAGTCCGGCACCGGGCCGAAGGACGACAATGCGGCGGCGAAGAAGAAAGGCAAACCCACGGAAGGCAAGATGGTCGGCCCGGACGGCGTCACCTACGAGAAGCAGGACAAGCCGTCGCGCGACGGCAAGACCGGAGGGGGCGACGGCACGTCGGACGAGGTCAAGGAGCCGCAGCCCGGCGGCAAGGACGGTGCGCCGCACGGGGCCCCCGGCGAGGGCCGGCAGCCGCACGACGCCAAGGACGCGCCCCAGCCGGAGAAGACCGACAAGCTGTTCCAGCCCGCCCCGCCACGGCCGAACGAACGCGACGACCCCGGCAGCGGGGGCGGGACGTTTGGTTCGGCGCGCCTCGGCTCGGGCAAGTACGGGCCGGAGGCGGACGAGACCGACGGCAGCGGCGACCCCGTGGAGCGCGCCGCCGCCCGCCGCCTGCGCCAGGCGATTCAGCGCATCCAGAATGCCCGCGAAAGCCGGCAGCCGCCTCCCGCCCCCGCCAAGGGCGAGACCCCCGGCTCGGACCGCCGGCGCGACTGGTAAGAAACTGTAACAAGAATGACTTCGCCGCTTGCGGCTTCGCAATCTTGCCTGCGAAGCCGCAAGCGGCAAGAGGGTTGTTGAGACAGTTTCTAAGCGACAGTGGGGCAGGCCGCCGGCCTGCCTTGTCCCCGGCAGGCCGGCGGCCTGCCCCACGTACGAGGACGCCATGACCGGCCGCCAAACTCCCCGTTTCCCCTGGCTGCCCGCCGCCCTCTTCACGTTCGCCCTCGCGGTGCCGGCGCTGGCCGGGCCGGCGAAGGTGACGGTGCAGGCCGACCGCAAGAACGCCCAGGTCGGCCAGCCGGTGCTGGTGACAGTGCGCGTGCGCGGCGCCGGCGACACGCCCACGGTGAAGGCGCCCTCCGTCGCGGGGGCGACAATCGCCCAGGTCGGCGAGCCCACGTCGGTCCCGACACTCGCCGCGGAGCTGGAAGGACAGGGCGTCTTCCACGCGGGCGGCGGCCGTCACCTCGTCAACGCCCTGCGCGGCCTCGGCCAGATGCCGAACCTGCCCGCCCTCGATCCCGACCTGGCGAAAATGCTCGGCGACCCGAACCTGCTCAAGGGGCAGCAGGGCATCCCGGGAATGGCCGACCTCAACGCCACCGATTACCTCTTCACCTACCAGGTGACGCCGGAGCGCAGCGGCCAGCTCAGCCTCCCGGCGTTCAGCGTCAGCACCGGGGGTCAAGCCACGACCACGCCGCCGCTGTCCATCAACGTGAGCGAGGCGAAACCGCAACCCTGGGTGGAAATGCGGCTGTCGCTGTCCGACCCGACGCCGGACATCGGCGAGGAAGTGCAGCTCTACGTCGATCTGCTCATCCAGCGCGGGCAGGTGAATTACGCCAACAAGACGTATCCGTACCTGCCGGTCACCAAGGTGTCGCTGACGGTGCCGCCGCTCGACGCGGCGCGGCAGGTCGAGCCGGCGCAGCCACTGGAGCAGGTCGTGCGGGAGAAGGCGATCGAGCCGGGCAAGCACGGCTTCCGGGTGAACACCTTCCCGTGGGAGGTGAAGATGGAGCACGAGCCGGCCGACGGCAAGGGGACCGACCTCGACCCGTCGCGCTACCGCCGTCGCCTGGCCGTCCCCCTGCGCGTGCGCGAGGGCGGGCAGGTGACCTTGGCGGCGGCGCACGCGGCCGGCGAGGTCTACGTGCCCGGGGGGAACAACAAGGGTCAGTGGGAGCCGTTCGTGGTCGCCAGCGACTCGCTGACTTTCGCGATCCTCGACCTGCGCCGCCGCGCCGACCGCCCCGCCGACTTCACGGGGGCGATGGGCGAGGTGCGCGTGACGGCGAAGGCCAGCCAGACGGAGATGCCCGCGGGCACCCCGTTTACCCTGACGGTTCGCCTCCAGGGAAACGGCTCGGTGGCCTCGACCGGCGCGCCCGACCTGGCGGCGCGGCCGGAGTTCGCCAACAACTTCCGTGTCCGTGCCGAGGAGGCGCGCACCGCCACCGGCGGCAAACTGCGCGAGTTCACCTACACGCTGCGGCCGCTGAGCGAGGCGGTCACCGAGGTGCCGCCCGTTCCGGTCAGCTACTTCGACCCCAAGGCGAACAAGTTTGGCACCGCCCGCAGCGAGGCGATCGCTCTGCGCGTGACGCCGGCCCAGAACGCCACCCCCGACGCGCCCCCGGCCCCACCGGCGCCCTCGCCCGCACCGGCGGAAGACCCCCAACGCGAGCCCGCCGCGCTCTCCGATTCGCTGTGGCCGTGGGCAGAAGGCGCGATGGCCGTGGCGCTGGCGGCCTGCGCCGCCGTCTGGGGATGGCGCCGGCTGCGGCGCCCGCGCGAAGTGGGGGTGCGTCCGGCAGAGCCGGACCTACCCGCGTTCCCGAAACCACGCCTGGAACCGCTCGCCCCGGCGCCGACGTTCACGGACGTGCGCCGGACGTTACAGGACTTCCTCCGCAAGCACTTCCAGGTGCCGCCCGGTGAGGCAACGCCGCACGACGCCGAAGCGTCTCTGCGCCGCGGCGGCGTGAAAGACGGGTTAGCACGGTCGTTCGCCGCGCTGCTGGACACCTGCGAGACGGCCGAATTTGCCCCCGGCGTGGTGAGTACGTCTCCGTCCGACCTGACCGCGTATGCACGGCGGCTCATGGAGGAGATCGTGTCGGCGCTTCCCGAAGCGGTCGTCTGATGATCGAGGCCGCCACGAAGAATCTGTTCCGAAAGCCGCTTGCGGCTTAGCGTTCGCTCCAGCGCGGTGAAGCGAACGCTAAGCCGCAAGCGGCTTTCGGAACAGATTCTAGGTCACCGGCGGGAGTTGCAGCGTGGGCGGGCGCCGGACCCGCGCACCCGCCGAGCGCAGCACCAGCACCGTCTGGTCGTCGGCCAGCGAGCCGGTCGCGGCGTACGTCGAGGCCGTCTCGCCGATGATCCCCTGGCACAAATCCTCGGCGGAGAGGTGCGCATTGCTGCGGTGGTAAGCGGCGGCCCGCTGCGCGTTCAGGGAGTCGTTGGGCCGGCCGCCCTCGATAACGCCGTCGGTGTAGCACAGGATCGACCAGTCGCCGCCGCCGAGCGACACCTGGCCCACCTCCCACGGGCTGTCGAAGTCGAGTCCCCACGGCCGCGTCTGACACTCCGGCGGCAGCGACACCGGCCGCCCGCCGACCAGCAGCGACGGCGGCAGGTGGCCGGCCGACACGATCTGCAATTCGCGCTTCTCCAGGTCGATTTGCCCGACGATGCCGGTGACGAACACCGACTCGGGGCGGGCCTGCATGATGATCTCGTCGAGTCCCTTGAAGACCTTGGCCCACGGCTGCCCCAGCGACAGCCCCATGCGCAGGCCGGCCCGCACCGCCGCCATCAGGATCGCCGCCGGCATGCCGTGGCCCATCGCGTCGGCGATGACAAAGGCGACCGCGTTCGGGCCCGTCTTCACCAGGTCGTAGTAGTCGCCGCTGACGCGCACGCTGGGCAGGTTGACGGCGAAGGCGTTCAGGCGGCCATCGACGTCGAAGGTCGGCGGGAACAGGCCGATCTGGATCTGCCGCGCCTGCCGCAGCTCCTGCTCGAACTGCTTCTGGGCACTGCGCAGCTCGGCGAGCTGAAGGTTGTCCCAGACCAGCCCCGCGTGGATGACGAGGAGGCTGAGGTAACGCTGCACTTCCTGGGGCAGCGGCGCGAGGCGCGGGCGCTGGACGAAGACGTGGCCGATGATGCCGCCGCGCCCCTTCATGGGGAAGAGCAGGCACAGCGGGGGCACCGGGCCAGGCGTGTCGCGGTTTTGCGCCTGCCGCGTCCAGCTCTGCACGTCGCTCTCCTCGCCCAGGACGCGGGCGCCGAGTTCCTCCAGGAGCGGCTCGCCCGTCTCGCCTTCCGGGCAGACAATGACGTCCCAGTGGTAGCGCTCGCGGCCGCCGGGGCCGTTGGCGGTGCCGACGGCCACGGCGTGAGGCTGGGCGATGCGGTTGAACTCGTGGGCCAGCTTCTCCAGCACGTTGCGGGCGTGCTCGGCGCGGAGCAGTTCGCGCTGGAAGGCGTGCATTTGCTCCAGCCAGCCGGGGCCGAGGTTGGTCCACGGCTCGGCGTCCTCGGTCGGAACCTTGCCCGGCTCGATGATCGTGGACGCCTCGAGCAGGGTCAGGCGGTACTCGGCGATGCGGACTTCCGTGCCGCTCTCGAGGACGATTTGCTGCACCGGGCGGTCTTCGACGTAGACGTGGTTGAGGCTGTTGAGGTCCTGCAGGATCCAGGCGCCTTGCGGGCTGCGCTGGATCTGGGCGTGGCGACGCGAGACGTTGGGGTGCGGCAGGTAGATGTCGCAGGTGGGCTCGCGGCCGACAAGGAGCCGATTTCGTTTCAGCTCGACGCGGCGACGGCGCCCTTGCATATCGGTGATCTCGAGGTACTCCATGAACCGCTCCGTGGCTGCGAGTGCAGTGGGTGCAACCCGGGGAGAGGACGGCCGCGCTTCGCCCATCATAACGCGGCACGGGCACGGGCACGGGCACGGGCACGGAATTCCCGGTCCTGGCGGAATCCGCGCAATTTCCGCGCCCCCCCCTTGCAACGTCCGGGTCGGGTTGAAATAATATTCTCCTCGAAGGGGCAGGCGAGGATTGAAACGGAACACCGCCCGATCGGTGCGGTGTTCTCTTTTTGTTTTGGCGCCCGGCGCCGCCGGGCGAGGATCGAAAGAAACACATGGCCGAATCGGTACAACTGGCGGTTCAACCGCGCGACGGCTTCGGGTCGCGGGCGGTCAAGCGGCTGCGCAAGCAGGGCCTGCTGCCCGCGGTGGTCTACGGGCACAAGGAAGCGACGGTGACCCTGGCCCTGTCGCAGGACGACTTCGCCAAGGCGCTGCGCCTCGGCGCCCGCCTCGTCGAGCTGAAGACGGACCGCAGCGCCCAGGCGGCCATCATTCAAGAAGTGCAGTGGGACCACCTCGGCAAGGACGTGCTGCACGTCGATTTCCGGCGCGTGTCCAAGGACGAGCGCGTCGTGGTCAGCGTACCGCTGCACCTGCGCGGCATCGCCCCCGGCGTTAGCGGCGGCGGCGTCCTCGACCAACCGCTGCACGTCATCAACGTCGAGTGCCTCGTCACCGCGGTGCCCGACGAGATCCGCGTCCCCGTCGGCGAACTGCAGCTCGGCCAGGCCATCTACGTGAAGGACCTGCGCCTGCCGGAAGGCGTCAAGGCGATGGCCGACGCGGAGGCGATCGTCGTCCAGATCACCGCCCCGCAGGCCGAGCCGACGGCCGCTGCCGTGGCGCCGGTTGCCGAGACCGCCGAGCCCGAGGTCATCGGCCGACAGGCCAAGGCCGAGGAAGGCGAAGAGGAGAAGTAAGCCGCTGGCGGCTTAGCGACAATCGCCATGAAAATCGTCGTCGGCCTGGGCAACCCCGGCAGCAAGTACGCCGGCACCCGGCACAACATCGGGTTCATGGTGATCGATTACCTGGCGGAGAGTCCCCGGGCCGGCCGGTTTCAGTCGCGCTTCCACGGGCAACTCGCCGAGCTGATCGAGGGCGAGGACAAAATCCTCCTCGTCAAGCCGGAGACGTTCATGAACCTCAGCGGCCGTTGCGTCCGCGAGGTGCTGGACTTCTACCAGGTGCCGGTGGAACACCTGCTTGTCGTCTGCGACGACATCAACCTGCCGTCGGGTAAGTTGCGGGTGAGGGCGCGCGGCAGTGACGGGGGGCAGAAGGGGCTGCGCGACGTCCGGAACCATCTGGGTACCGACGAGTACGCCCGGCTGCGGATCGGCATCGACTCCCCCGGCGAGGCCGGCGCCGTCGATTACGTGCTGAGTCGCTTCCGCCCTTCCGAGAAGCCGGTGATGGAAGAGGCGATCCGGAACGCCGCCGACGCCGTCATTTACTGGGTCCATCACGGCGTCGAGGCGTGCATGAACAAGTACAACGCCGGGCCGGAGCGGCCGAAGAAGCCGAAGCCCGCGGAGTGAACAAGGAGTTTCCCGTTTAGCCGCCGCCCTCGGGGCGGCGCGAGAGAACCAACGATGCCAGCGAACGTCTACGAATGCATGTTCTTGCTTGATACGAACAAGGTGGCCGGCGACGTGCCCGCGGCGGCGCTGCAGCTCAAGCAGATCCTGGAACGCAACAACGCGGAGATCCTGGCGAGCCGGCCGTGGGACGAGCGCCGCCTGGCCTACCCCATCAAGGGGAACAAGAAAGGGCTCTTCTACCTCACTTACTTCAAGGCCGAGGGCAAGGAGCTGAAGAACATCGAGCACGACTTGCAGCTCGCCGAATTGGTGCTGCGCCACCTGGTGCTCTACGTCGATCCGAAGCTGGTTGATATCATGCTGCAGCTGGCCCGCGATGAGCACGCCCTGGCGCTGCAGTCGGTCCACGAGCCGGAAGGCGGTGATGGCACCGGCGAGGGCGGCCCGCGCGGCGATGACCGCGGCCCGCGCCGCCCCCGGCGCGGCGAAGAGGACAAGGATTAGGAAAGCGCCGCCCCCACGGGGTTTGCCGGCGCGGACCGGGGCGCTTGCGATGGCTGTTCCTTCGCCCGGCGGGACGAGAAAGGCAGTGGAAGGTCTGCTACCCTTGCATTCGGCATGCTGACGAATGTATACTAGAGGGGTAAGCAGGCCCCCGATGGGTCTGCGTTCCCGGCGGATGCATGGTCCTCAGCGCAGGAGATTGCCCCAATGGCCAACTTGAACAAGGTGATGTTGATCGGTCGCCTGACGCGCGACCCCGAGTCGCGGACGATCCCGAGCGGCAACAAGGTCGTCAACTTCGGCTTCGCGGTAAATAACCGGCGAAAGAACCCACAATCAGGGCAGTGGGAGGAAGAACCGGTCTTCATCGACTGCGAAGCCTGGAATAGTGGCCGTGAGGGTGGCCGACAACTCGGCGACCTCATCGAGCAGTACCTCAAGAAGGGCCACCAGGCGTACATCGAAGGTCGCCTGAAGCTCGACCAGTGGCAAGACAAGAACGACGGCTCGAAGCGCTCGAAGTTGAAGCTCGTCGTGGAGAACATCCAGTTCCTGGAGCCGCGCCAGGACGGGATGAACAGTGAAGGATCGCCCGCACCCCGCGCCGCTTCTCGGCCGAGTTCGCCAGCAGCGCCCCGGCGTCCGGCTCCCTCGGCCCCGGCCTCGAATGGCAACTCCGACGAGCCCGAGCCGGACATGGTGGACGAGCCGTCCCCGGGCGGCGACGGTGGTGATATCCCCTTCTGACCGGAAGGGGAGTTCCTCCGATCCTCGGGCCGGAGGCGGATTGAAACACACAGGTTGAACCATGCCTACCAAGCAACGTCAGCAAGTGCGTAAGGGCGACCACGGCGGGATGCAACTGGTCCTGACCGAGGACGTGCCCTTCCTGGGCAAGCAGGGTGAGTTGGTCGAGGTGAAGCCCGGCTACGGCCGCAACTACCTGCTGCCGAAGGGTCTGGCCACCCTGCCGAGCGAGCACAACCTGCGCCTGCTGGAGCGCTACAAGGTGCGCGTACATCAGGCACGCGAGGCGCGCATCGCCGACCTGAAAGCGATGGCCGACCAGATCCGCCGCACGCCGATCCAGATCGAGGCCAACGCCAACGAGGAGGGCCACCTCTACGGCTCCGTCGGCGCCCCGGAGATCGCCAAGGCGCTGCGCGGCAAAAACCTCCACGTCGAGCCCGACATGGTCAAGATGGAAGGCCCGATCAAGGAGATCGCCCTGTACGCCGTCAAGATTCACCTCGGCTACGAGATCGACAGCGAGGTGCAGGTGGTCGTCATCCGCCAAGCGGAGAAGAAATAAGTCGTTTCGCCGCCGTTGACTTGTCGTTTCGCGCTCATGCACTCTGCCGCGAGCGCGAAACGACAAGTCAACGGCGACGAACCATCGCCGGGCGCACAGCCTCCCAGCCCTGACCGCGGCACGGCCGTCGCGGGGGCGCCCGGCCGCAGGGAGGTGTCGTCATGCCCGCCGAAGGCCCGGAACGTCTTCCCCCGCAAAACCTCGACGCGGAGCGCAGCGTCCTCGGGAGCATGCTGCGCGACAATCAAGTCGTCAGCGACGTGATCAACGTCGTCCGTGCCGAGCACTTCTACACCGACGCCCATCAGAAAATCTTCCAGGCCATCCTCACCCTCTGCGTGGACCGGGGGCAGCCGGCCGACCTGGTGACACTCGCCAACTACTTGCAGCAGGAGAAACAGATCGAGGACGTCGGCGGCTACCCCTACCTCGCCGAACTGTGGGACGCCGCCCCGACCGCGGCCAACGCCGAGCACTACGCGAAGATCGTCCGCGACAAGGGGATGGTCCGCGCCCTCATTCACGCCAGCAACGAGATCTTGCGCGACGCCTACGATCAAACACAACCCGCGGAGGAGCTGCTCGGGACGGCCGAGGGCAAGATCTTTGAAATCGCCAACAGGGGCGTGACCGCACAGACGTTCTCCCTGCACGACGTGCTCAAGGACGCCTACGACCGCATCGACACGCGGGTGCAGAAGGGCCACCAGACGGTCAGCGGACTGGCCACCGGCTACGTGGACCTCGACGAAAAGACGGCGGGGCTGCACAACTCGGAACTCGTTATCCTGGCCGCCAGGCCGTCCGTGGGCAAGACCGGGCTGGCGCTGAATATTGCCAGGCATATTGTCGTTGAAGAGGCGCAGCCGGTCTTCTTCGTCAGCCTGGAGATGGCGCGCGTCGAGCTGGCGGAACGACTGCTGTGCTGCCAGGCCAAGGTGGACAGCCACCGGCTGCGCAAGGGCACGCTCGGCAGCGAGGACATGGACAAGCTGATCGCGGCCGGCGGCGTCCTGCGCAAGGCGAAGCTCTTCATCGACGACAGCCCCGCACAGAGCATGCTCCGCATCCACGCCAACGCCCGCCGGCTCCGGATGAAAGAGGGTCTGAAGGAGGGCATCCGACTGATCATCATCGACTACCTGCAGCTCATCGAGCCGGAGAACCGCCGCGACCCGCGCCAGGAGCAGGTCGCGCAAATCTCACGGCGCCTGAAGTTCATGGCCAAGGACCTGAGCATCCCCGTCCTGGCCCTGGCCCAGGTGAACCGCGCCTCGGAAGACCGCCAGGACCACCGGCCGCGCCTGGCCGACTTACGCGAGTCGGGAAGTATCGAGCAAGACGCCGACACCGTCCTGATGATGCACCGGCCCGAGCTGTACGAGCCGGGCCAGCACGAGGGGACCGTCGAGCTGATCATCGCCAAGCAGCGCAACGGCCCGACCGGCGAGATCACCCTGACGTTCCTCAAGCAGTTCATGCGCTTCGAGAACTTCGCCGCCGGCGTGCCGTTCGAGGACTGACGGGCGGCCTCGCTGGCGCCGGCGGCGGCTGATACAATCGCCTTCATCGGACGACTCGCGGGAGGCGCCTCGGCATGCGCGTCGGCATCGGTCACGACACCCACCGGTTGGAGGAAGGCCGCCCCCTGATCCTGGGTGGGGTGCGCGTGGAGCACGCGCGCGGCCTGGTCGGCCACAGCGACGCCGACGTGGTGCTGCACGCCGTCACCGACGCCCTCCTCGGCGCCGCGGGTCTCGGCGACATCGGCGACGCCTACCCCGACACCGACCCCGCCTGGCGCGGGGCCGACTCGGCGCTGTTCCTGCGCGAGACGCTGGCGCGCCTGAACCGCGACGGCTGGCGGGTTGTCAATGTGGACGTGATCGTCTTCGCCCAGGAGCCGAAGCTGGGGCCGCTGAAGGGGCGTATCCGCGACAACCTCGCCCGCTTGCTCGGCATCGACGAGGGGGCGGTGAATGTGAAGGCCAAGACCGGTGAGAAGGTCGGGCACATCGGCCGGGCGGAGGCCATCGCCTGCCAGGCCGTCGTGCTCATCGACAAGGAGAATGTTTAGCGCAAGCCCACCCGTTGCAACGGGTGGGCTTGCGCTAAACGCATCGAGGTTGCGTCATGCCGTTGCGCGTTTACAATACATTGACCCGCCAGAAAGAGGACTTCCAGACGGTGCGCCCCGGCAAGGTAGGGATGTACCTCTGCGGCCCGACCGTCTACAAGCCGAGCCACGTCGGCCACATGGTCGGCCCGGTCATCTTCGACACCGTCAAGCGCTACCTGACCTACCTCGGCTACGAGGTTAACTGGGTCGTCAATATCACCGACGTGGACGACAAGCTCATCAAGCGGGCGAAGGAACTGGGCACGACGGTCCAGCAACTCGCGGAGCAGATGACCGTGGACTACCTCGACTGCCTGAAGAAGCTGAACGTGACCGGCATCGACCGCATGCCGAAGGCGACCGAGCACATCGCCGAGATGATCGCCATCATGCAAGGGCTGATCGACAAGGGCTTCGCCTACGCGGCCGGCGGCGACGTCTATTTCGACATCAGCAAGGATCACGATTACGGCAAGTTGTGCAACCGCGACCCGGAGCAGCTGGAGGCGGGGTCGCGCATCGAGGTGAGCGAGAAGAAGCGCAACCCCGGCGATTTCGCCCTGTGGAAGGGGTCGAAGCCGGGCGAGCCGGCGTGGGATTCGCCGTGGGGCCCGGGGCGGCCGGGGTGGCACATCGAGTGCTCGGCCATGAGCATGAAGTACCTCGGCGCGACGCTCGACATCCACGGCGGCGGGCTCGACTTGCAGTTCCCGCACCACGAGAACGAACTGGCCCAGTCGGAGTCGTACACCGACCACACCTTCGCGCGCTACTGGATGCACAACGGCCTGCTGAAGATGGGCCACGCCAAGATGGCCGGCTCGGTCGGCAACGTCGTCAACGTGGTCGATCTGCTGAAGCAGCATAGCCCGGAGACGGTGCGCTTCCTATTGCTCGCGACGCATTACCGCAGCCCCATCGAGTGGAGCGACGAGCGGCTCGCGGAGGTGCGGAAGTCGCTGGACGGCTTCTACCGCTTTTTCGAGCGCTACGAGCGGATTCGCGGGGAGAGCTTCTATACCCTTCCGGCGAAAGTTGCCGAGCGCTTCCCGGCAGAGATGGAGAAGGCCTGGCCACACCGCGAGTTCGGGAACCAGATCTGCGACTTGTGGCGTCGCTTTCTGGCCTGCATGGATGATGACTTCAACAGTGGCGGAGCGATCGGAGTTCTGCACGAATTGCTGACCGTGCTCAACAAATTCGCAGACGATACCAAGATTGAAGACCCATTCGTAAGGTCGATGGAAACCGGCATCGACTTCGGGCGAGGGACAGCCGTGCTGCGCGAACTGTCGAACATCCTCGGCCTGTTCTGGGAGCCGCCACAACAAAAGAAACTCGGCGGCGACGACGCCCTCGTGGCCGGGCTGATGCAGCTGCTCATCGACGTGCGCAACAACCTGCGGGCGGAGGCGAAGAAGATCCCCGGCAAGGACGACCCGGTGAAGAAGGCGCTGTTCGAGCAGACCGACGTGATCCGCAAGCGCCTCGGCGAGATCGGCGTTACGCTCGAAGACCGCCCCGGCGGGACGGGCTGGCGCGTCGGCTAGCGACTGCGAAGCCGCAAGCGGCGCTGTCAAGGAGGAGGCATGTCCGCGACCAACGGCCCCACGCCGGGCCAGCGCATCCTCGGCGTCGATCCCGGCCTGCAAGTCACCGGCTACGCCGTCCTCGAAGTCGCCGCCCGCGGACCCCTCGTCTGCGAGGCCGGCGTCATCCGCACCGCCGAGGGCCGCGAAACTCCCGACATGGCACCTCGCCTCCTTGCCCTGTACACTGGTTTAGTTGAAGTCGTCGCCCAGTACCGCCCGAACGTGATGGTGGTGGAGCAGTTGTACGCCCACTACGAACATCCGCGGACCGCAATCCTGATGGCCCACGCCCGCGGCGTCATCTTCCTGTCGGCGGCGAAGCACGACATCCCGGTGGTCAGCTACAACGCCAGCCGCATCAAGAAGACCATCACCGGCCACGGGCGGGCGTCGAAGGAGCAGGTGCAGTACACCATGATGCGCGAGCTGCGGTTGGCGCAGGTGCCGGAGCCGCCGGACGTGGCCGACGCCCTGGCGGCGGCGCTGTGCCATTACTACGCGCAGCGGTTGCCGGCTTGATGCCGCTTGCGGCTTCGCAATCTTGCGAAGCCGCAAGCGGCCGAAATTGAGGAACCCCCATGATTACCAAGATCACCGGCGTGCTCAGCCGCGTCCTCGACGAGGAGGTGCGCCTCCAGGCGGGGGCGTTCGAGTACCAGGTGCTGGTGCCCGACTTCGTGCGCCGCGCCCTGCAAAGCAAGGTCGGCCACGAAGTCACGCTGCACACCAGCCACTTCCTCGACGGCAACCCGATGCAGGGGAAGGTCGTGCCACGGCTGCTCGGCTTCAGCAGCGAGTTCGAGTTGGAGTTTTTCGAGCTGTTTTGCACGGTGGACAAGGTCGGCACGCGCAAGGCGATCAAGGCGCTGGTGCGGCCGATCAAGGAGATCGCCAACGCCATCCAGCGCCAGGACAGCAAGTGGCTGACCACGCTGCCCGGCGTCGGCGCCGCCACGGCGGAGCAGATCATCGCCACCTTGCGGCGCAAGGTGACGCGCTTCGCGATGGCCAGCGAGCCGAGGCCCGACGAGGGCGAGGCGCCCGCCGGAGCCGTCATCGACGGCAACCTGTTCGAGGACGCCTACCAGGCGCTGATGGCGCTGGGCCTGAGTCCCGTCGAGGCGCGGCTGCGGCTCGACAAGGTGATGGGGCACGGGCAGAAGTTCAGCGCGGTGGCAGAGATCATTCAGGAGATTTTCAAGGGCGCACATTGACAACAAGCCCGAAGCGCCAGCGAGAGGGTTCCCTCGCTGGCGCTTCGGGCTTGTGTGAGGAAGATTCATGGCACGCCAACCCGTAGTCACCGCGGCCCAAGGCGACGGCCCCGAGCACGACCCCGCCCTGCGGCCGAAGTTGCTCCGCGAGGTCATCGGCCAGAAGGCCGTCGTCCAGCGCCTGGGCATCGTCCTCAACGCCTGTCGCAAGCTCAAGGAGTCGCTGCCGCACATCCTCTTCGACGGGCCGCCCGGCCTCGGCAAGACGACCTTCGCCCACGTCCTGCCCAACGAGCTGGGCACGTCGATCCAGATGACCAGCGGCCCGGCCCTGTCCAAGCCGGCCGACCTGCTGCCGTTCCTCACCAACGCCGGCGACGGCTCGTTCCTCTTTATCGACGAAATTCACCGCATGCCGCGCGTGGTCGAGGAGTTCATCTACCCCGCGATGGAGGATTTCCGCATCGACATCGTGCTCGGCGAGGGCATCAACGCCCGCACGATTTCGATGAAGCTCAAGCGCTTCACGCTCATCGGCGCCACGACGCGCAGCGGCATGCTGTCCGGGCCGATGCGCGACCGCTTCAAGGTCCACGAGCACCTCGAGTTCTACACGGTCGAGGAGCTGTCGCGGATCGTCCGCGTCAACGCGAAAAAGCTGAACACGGAGATCGGCGACGACGCGGCGCTGGAGATCGCTCGCCGCAGCCGGGGGACGCCGCGCGTGGCCATCGGCCGGCTGATGTGGGCGCGGCACTACTCCGCCAGCGAGGCCGACGGCCGCATCACCCTCGACGTGGCCCGGGCGGCGCTGGACATGGCCGCGGTGGACGGCGAAGGACTCGACAAGCAGGATCGGCGCTATCTCGAAGTGCTGATCGACGTCTTCGGCGGCGGGCCGACCGGCGTCGAGGCCATCGCGGCCACGATGAACCTGCCGACCGACACGCTCAGCGACGAGATCGAGCCGTACCTGCTGCGCGAGCAGTTCATCGTGCGGACGCCGCGCGGCCGGCTGGCGATGCCGCGCGCCTTCCAGCAACTCGGCCGGCCGATGAAGCGCCCACCCCAGGGCGACGGGCCGACGCTGTTCGACGGCGTCGAGGAGCAGTAATTCTCGCACTGCGGGCGCGGAAGGGGCGCCCCGATCAGCTCCCGCTCGGAGAATTTTCCTATTTCGAGTAGCCGAGCGCTCGCGGCGCCGTAAAATACCCATATCGCCTCGCTTTCGCGGCAGCAGCCCGCCACGCGAGCCCCTCCCTGCCGGGTCGGCTTTGCAAGGACGCGAGCCGTACCGATGGCGCCCCCAGCCCCCATCCGCCCCCCGCTGGCAATTGAGACGAAGTTCACCCCGGAGAAACACCAAGGATGCCACGCACTTTGACTGTCCTCTTTCGCCGTGATCCGTCCCGCGACCGCCAGTGTGAGCAGATCCACTTCGAGGGCTACCAGGTGTGCTGGCCCGACGGCCGGCCCGTCGCCGTCGGCCTCGACGCCTTCTGCACCCAGGGCCAGCGCCTGCTCGGCCTCGGCCGCCACCTCAAGGGTTGTGCCGAGCGGCCGATCGAATTGCTCTGTTTCCCGCTGTGCGACCGCGAGGCCGACATGACGAAACTGCCCGGCGCGCGGGTCCGCCGCTTTCTGCTGCAGCGCACCGGCCGCGAGGGGCGCATCCACTTCCTCGACGGCACCCCCACCGCGACCGTCTTCGACCTCGGCGCCGACGAGCAGCGCGTGCTGGGCTGGATCGGCCTGTCGGCGCTGAGCGACGGCGAGGGGCAGTGGTTCGACCTCGCCGCGCGGGCCGTCGAGGTGCCCTCCTTCGCACGACTGGCCGTCACGTCAGCCCCTTGATCGGCTCGCCGTGGTAGACGTGGTGCGGCCGCTCCTCCGCGTCGCGCCACTGCGCCGTCGCCGGCAGGCCCAGGGCGCCGTAGATCGTCGCCGCCATGTTTTCCGGCGTTTGCGGGTCGTTTTTGGGGTAGCCGCCGATCTTGTCCGACGTGCCGACCACGGTGCCGCCCTTCACGCCGCCGCCCGCGAAGAACACCGTCTGCAGCGCCCCCCAGTGGTCGCGGCCCGGCAGCTTGTAGAACTGCGGCAGGTGGCTGACCTTCGGCGTCCGCCCGAACTCGCCGGCCATCACGATCAGCGTGCCGTCCAGCAACCCGCTCTCGTCCAGGTCGTCGAGCAGTGCCGACAGCGCCTTGTCGGTCGGCGGAAAGAGCTTCTCCTTGAGGTGCGGGAACGCCTCGCCGTGCGTGTCCCAGGTCTCGTTGTTGCCGAGGTTCACCTGCACCAGGTTGACGCCGGCCTCGACCAGTCGCCGGGCCATCAAGAGCGACCAGCCGAAGGCGTTGCGGCCGTAGCGCTCCTGCACCTTTTCCGGGGCGCGCGTCACGTCGAAGGCGGCACGGACGCGGTGATCGGTCAGCATGGCGACGGCCCCCTGGCGGAAGGCGTCGAAGCTCTCGACCGTCGCCGTCCGGTCCAGGTCGCGCCGCTGCCGGTCGATCCGCCTCAGCAGCGACAGCCGGTCGTCGAGCCGCCCCTGGGCCACCCCGTCGGGTAGCGACAGGCTGGGCGCCTGGAAGACCTTGTCCTTCGGCTTGCCGGGCCGTTCCTGGTGGTCGAAGCCATATTCGGGATAGGCGCCGTAGCCGAGCGGGTCGAACGGCGACGCCTCGATGAACCACGGGTTGCGCGTCGGCCCCATCAGGCCGGCGAATTGTCCGGGGATGACGCGGCCGGTGTTGTGGACCAGGCGCTCGGGGAGCACGGCGGCTGGCGGCAGGTTGTTGCGCGGCCGGGTGACGCCCCCCGCGACGGCGGCTATCGACGGCCAATCGCCGGGCCGGGCCGCGCTCGGGCTGAAGCCCGGCGGCAGGTCGGAGCGGCCGGTGAGCATGATGTGGTGCCCGGCCGAGTGGTCGTTGGAACGGTGGGTCAGCGAGCGGACCAGTGCCCACAGGTGGCTGCGCCGCGCCAGCAGCGGCAAGTGCTCGCAAATCTGGACGCCAGGGGTGCGCGTCGCGATCGGCTTGAACTCGCCGCGGAATTCCGCCGGGGCGGCGGGTTTCAGGTCGAAACTATCCTGTTGGGCGAGGCCGCCGGACAGGAAGATGTAGATGACGGCGCGGGCCTTCGGCGCCGGCGCGTTGGCGGCGAGGGCGCGGAGGCCGGCCAGGTGGTTGCTGCCAAGGCCGAGGAGTCCGACGGCGCCCGCCTGGAGCATCGTGCGCCGCGAAAAGGTGGGATGCCCAAACGCCGGGCTGGGAGGGTGCATGGGAAAACTCCGTTGAACCGCGCCGCCGCTTGCGGCTTAGCGTTCGCCCCACCCTTGTGGGGTGAACGCTAAGCCGCAAGCGGCAGCGTCACTTCACGACCTCGAACCCCTTGAGTTTACCGTCCGGCGTCTCTTTTTCGACCTGTTCCTTGGTGATGTTGTCCTTCCAGCGCGTGCGGACCGCCTGCAGGAACTTCTCGACGCCCTCTTCCGGTCCTTGGGCCAGCAGTTCGACGCGGCCGTCCGGCAGGTTCTTCACCCAACCGGCCACGGGGTACTCGCGGGCGATGTCGGCCGTGGTGGCGCGGAAGCCGACCCCCTGCACCTTGCCGGCGTAGTGGACGCGGCACGCCTTCAGCGGCTTCTCGGCCGGCGCGGGGAGCGCAAAGAAGGCGAGCAGGGTGACGGCCAGGGCGGCGCGAGCCAGGGAGGGCATGGCTTGTCTCCTCGTCACGGCGGGATGGAGAGTCTTCGGCGGGGCGGTGGGCTTGCCGCAAACGTGATCATCGAGGAGATGGGGTGGGAAGGCAAGCGGATTTCTGGCGGGTGCTGCCGCTTGCAGCTTCGCAGGGCGATTGCGAAGCCGCAAGCGGCGAAGCGAGTTACTTCCTGGCGACGAACAGCTTGTCGATCTCGTCGTCGCCGAGCGTCTCCTTGCCGTCGGCGTCGATGACCAGGGCGGTGCCGCACGGCGTCACCCAGACGACGCGGTTGCCGAGGCGAAGCACGTCCTTCATCTCGGGGTGCCGCGCCAGGATGCGGAAGTAGGCGGCGCTCATCGCCTTCACTTTCAGGGTGGGCGTCTTGGCGTCGTAGCCGTTATCGACCCAGGCGCCGTTGACCTCGACGCAGGTACGGCCGGCCGCGGGCTTGGTGGGGGCGTCGGCGATCTTGTCGCCGTTGCGCAGGTCGTCCAGCACGAGCGCGAGGTTGACGCCCTCCGTGCCGGTCTGCGCCGTCGCCGACACGCAAGGCGTCGCCGCCGCCCCCCCGGACGCAGGTGCGAAATTGAACGAGGGCGGAGGCGAAGCCGGGGCCGAAGCCGCCATCGGAGCGGCGGAGGGCCTCAGGATGGACGGCCGCGAATGTTCGAGGTAGTGAGGCGCCGGCAGCGCACCCGTCGTAGCAGTCACGGTACCCCCGATCGGGACGGAGGCGCCGGAAAGGCCCGGAGCGATTTGAACCGGAAGGACCGGCACGGGGACTCCCCTCGTCACCGGCACCGGCACGTTGTCCGGCACCACCAGGTAGCTCGTGTACGGCGTCGTGATGCCGTACTTCTTCGCCAGCGCGATCACCTCGTCCTTCAGCTCCTTTTGCTCCCCGTTGACGCGGATCTGGTCGAGCAAGTAGCCGACCTTGCGCCGCGCCCACAGCCCTTCCACGAACGCCCGGTCGTCGCCGGTCTTCTCGGGGAAGGTCGTCTCGTAGACGAACTCGCGCTCCTCGCCGCCGACCTTCCCGGACAGCGTCAGCGCCGCGGCGCCGTGACCGCGGTAGCGCCCCAGCACGACCAACTGGCCGCCGTGGAACAGGTCCGGCAGCTCGTTGGGGTACATCTCCGCCAGCGTCACGTCGGAGCCGGCCGTCAGCTTCAGTTCGGTCAGCACCGGGTGGCTGATCTTGTCGTATAGGGCGCTGACCTTGACCTCGATGTCCTCCTCCGGCCGGACGTAGGTGCTCACCGCGCGCGTCTGGTCCGCCAACCGATCGAGCAGCACCGCGTTGACGTCGTCGCCGACGCCAAAGGTGAAGATGCGCGTGTTGTCGGTCCGCTTGGCCATGACGTTCTTGAGGATCGCGTCGGGGTTCGTCTCGCCGACCGTCGGCTGGCCGTCGGTGAAGAAGACAACGGTGAAGGTGCGGCCCGACTCGCCCGAGCGCATCTCCAGGGCGGCGGTCATGGCCGCGTCGATGGCGGTGCCGCCGGTCGATTCTAGCCGATCGACCCATTTGCGGGCGTCGACGACCGAATCCTTGTCGGCGTCCTTGAGGCGGTCGGCGTACTTGGTGACCGTGGTGGCGAAGTTCATGATGGCGAAGCGATCCTGATGGCCGAGGTGGCCGAGGCAGAACTTCAGCGCCTTCTTGGCCTGCTCCATTTTCGGGCCGGCCATGCTGCCCGACGTATCGAGCACGAACACCATGTCGCGCGGCACCTCCTGCGACTTCGACAAGTCGGCCCGCGGGGACACCAGCATCAGGAAGTAGCCGTCCTCGTCCTTGACCGGCCGATGGGTCAGGGCGGTCAGCCCCACGTCCTGGCCGGCCAGAGCGTAGAAGAGCTGGAAGTCCTTGTCGAGCGTGCCGCCCTTCGCCTCGAACTTGACGCGGGCTTCGTGGTCGGTGGTCCGCGTCACCTTGACCGCGTGCGTCGGGCTGTAGACGTTCTGGACGCCGTGTTCCGACTTGATGGTGGCATCGAGGCTGAACTTCTCCAGGGTGCGGCTCGCCTTGCTGTCGGTCCGCAGCGGGTAGACGTACTCGGTCAGGCCGGCGTCGCTGGCAGCCACGCAGGTGAAGCTGACCGACACCTTCTGATCGCCGCGCGGCGGGATGGGGAAGACGCGCAGGCGCAGCAGGTTGTTGCCCATGTACTCCAGCAGGCCGGGATCCTGCAGGCGGCGGACGATGTCGGTGTAGATGGACGTGGCCCGATCGGCCTCGACCATCTCGCCCTTGACCTCCTTGCCATTGACCCACATCGCGAACTTGTTGACTGAGGCGCCCTTGGGCACCGGGAAGACGTAGGTGGCTTCGAGTTGGCGGTCGGTGTGGTTGCGGAAGGTCTGCTCGACCTTGGTGACGGCGACCTGTTCGTCGATGGTGACACTGACGTGATGGTTGACCAGGTCGAGCGGCGCGGTGTTCGGTTCGGAGGGGATGAGCAGTCCGGCGGACCGGGCGGGGCCGGCCCAGGCGAGGGCGAGGAAGAGGACGGGTACGAGTCGGCGCATGAAGGGTCCTTTGTGAAACGGGGAAAGCGGGAACCGTGGCCACGAAGACGGGAAGGCCGACGGCCGAGGGCGAGGAGATACCGCGCGGGGTGTGTAACGGCAAGGGCAGGCGGCCGGGTCTTCGTCGGCATCTGGTTCGCCGCCGCCCCCTGGACGATCGGCGGAGACTCTGGCTACCATGATCTCGCCGGGCCGTCGCCGACTGCCCGACCGGCCTGCGCACGGGCCCGACAGTTCCTTACCTCGTACCTCCTGGGCGAAACGGTCGTAGCCAACGCGGGCTCTCCGGGAAGAATCTTTGTCCGCTCCGGCGCCTCGATGTCGTTTTCCGTAATAGCGGCACTGCCGGGACAGCACTCCCCGACGCGCCGCCGAGGAACAGAGGAGAGAGTGAGCATGCCCAAGGCAGCGTTTGACCTGGCGGAGATGCTCCGGCCGGTCGAGCCGGACCACTTCTTCCGCGAGGCGTGGGAGAAGAAGCCGCTCGCCGTCTGTCGCAACCAGGCCGACTACTACCGCGGCCTACTGTCGCTGAGCGACGTCGATGAGGTGATCGCCTTCACGCGGCCGAAGTCCCTGCAACCGACGGACTTCCAGCCCGGCACCCCGTCGGCCCCGAATTTCGTCAAGGGTTGGTTGGCCGACGACGAGCGCTACGCCGCCGAATTCTATCCCGAGGTGTCGGACGTCCACGAGGCGTTCGCTCGCGGCAAGACTGTCATCATCACCAGCATGCAACTGCGCTGGCCGCCCGCCGCCGCCCTGTGCCGCAACCTGGAAGCGTTCTTCGGCTGTCCCGTCCATGCGAACCTGTACCTCACCCCCAAGGGAGCGCAGGGGTTCAGCGTCCACCACGACGGGCACGAGGTCTTCGTTCTGCAAATTGAGGGCTCCAAGCACTGGCGGTTCTACGGCCCGGCCCGAGAACTGCCCCTGGCCGACGAAGACGGCCCGGTGTCGCGCGAGGGGTTGGGGCCGCCGACGCAGGAAGTCAGCGTCCGGCCGGGCGACCTGCTCTACATGCCGCGCGGGCACGTCCACGAGGCGTTCACCTCCGACTGCCTGTCGATGCATCTCACGGTGGGGGTCAAGGTCTATCGCTGGGTTGACGTGCTGCGCCTGGCCCTGGACGCGATGAGCCGGCGCGACGTGCGCTTCCGCGAATCGGTGCCGCCCGGCGTGCTGGGAAACGGCCCGGCAGCGGCGCCGGTGGGGGAACAGGTCCGCGAGCTGCTGCGGATCCTGGCCGACGACGCCCGCCCGGAGGAAGCCATCGACCGGCTCGGCTCGACATTCTTCCGGGGGCTGGCGCCGCTGCCCGGCGACTATTTCTCCGCCGCGGACGACGCCGAGCGCGTCGGCCCGGACACCCCGTTGGAGAGGGCCCCCGGGGTGGTGTGCCGGGTGGTGCGCGAGCACGGCTGGGCCGCCATCGAGTTCCCGGGCAACCGCGTCGATGGCCCGGCCAAGATCGCCTCGGCCCTGGAATTCATCGCGCGCACCCCGCGCTTCGCGGCGTTGGCCCTGCCGGACGACCTGACCGCGGACGGCAAACTGACCCTGGTCCGGCGCCTGGTCCGGGCGCGGCTCTTGAAGGTCGCGACCCCGCGGGGCGATTGAGCCATTTCGACGGGTGGCGGAAACAAGCCTTGCCTTTCCGCCCGCGGTCGGTAGTAGTATTCTAGGTAAGGTTACCTTTCGGTCGCCCTTCTCGTCGTTCGAGTTGAAGTTCACACCCGAGGCCGGTTCGCCGAGCCGGTGAACTGTCCCCAGTGTTCCTGCCCGTGTCGCTGGTGACGGGGCCCTTTCGGGGTGCGGCAACGTGCCGCACCCGGGCGCCCCACGGTCCGTTTCACAGGAGGCTGAAGTAGCATGCCCGTAGACTTCGAGTACCAGTGGAGCCAGTTGGTGGCCAGGGCGTGGGGCGACCCCGCCTTGAAGGCCAAGCTGCTTGCCGACCCGGCGGCGGTCCTAAAGGAGAACGGCATCGCGATGCCCGCCGGCGTTTCGGTCAAGGTGGTGGAGAATACCGACAAGGTGATCTACCTGACCCTGCCGATCAAGCCGCCGCCGGAGGAGCTCTCCCAGGAGGAACTGCACCGCGTCGCCGCCGGCCACTGTCACCACTGCGGCGGCGGCGGCGGCTGCCACCGCTGCGGCGAGCGCTGCGGCGAGCGCTGCGGCGAGCGCTGCGGCGGCTGCGAGCGCTGCTGGCGCTGCGGCGACTGAGCCGTAAGGCCCACACGTCGTCTCGGACGCACGACCTCTCCCGGCGCTGTCAGATGACCTGCATCCCGGAGAATGACGCGCTCGCCGCGTGGGAGATCGTTGCCGAACGGCGCCATGGCGAGTCGCCCGGGAACCGTCCATGGCGCAATTCCCTCCACACAACCCGCACGGTCGGGTGAGGATCCCACAACCATGTTCCGCCGCCCTCGTTTCAAGCCTCATCTCCGCGTCGAAGTCGTCTCGGGCGAAGGCGTGTTCCTGCTCTCGGACCAGCACCAGACGGTCTTGCAGGGCCGGCTCTATGAACTGGTCGCCGCCGGCCTCGACGGCCGCACCGCGGAGGAACTGTGCGCCCAGCTCCGCGGCCGGGCTTCCCCCGCCCAGGTCTTCTACACGCTGACCCAGCTGGAGCAGAAAGGCTTCCTCACCGAAGATGAGGCCGTTCTACCGGCTGGGGAAGCCGCCCTGTGGTCGTTCCAGGGGATCGACCCGGCGGCGGCGGCGCGGCGGCTGGCCGAAACCCCCATCGCGATCCGCGTCGTCGGCGACGTGGACCCGGGGCCGTTCCGGGCGCTGTTGCAGTCGCTCCGCGTCCGCCTGGAAGACGAAGGCGAACTGACGGTCGTGCTGACCGACGGCTACCTGCGCGACGGCTTGCGGGCCCACAACCGGGACGCCCTGGCGCGCGACCGGCCGTGGCTGCTGGCCAAGCCGGTCGGCTACCAGGTCTGGGTGGGACCGCTGTTCCGGCCTGGCAAGACTGGTTGCTGGGAGTGCCTGGCCGAACGGATGCGGGCCAACTCGCCGATCGTCGCTTACCTGGAAGAGCGCGGCGGCCAGACCGGAGTGTCCGCGGTGGACCGCTGCCACTCGCCGGCCACGCTACAAGTCGGTTGGGGCCTGGTCGCCAACGCCGTCGCCGCCTGGGTCGCCGCGGGCGAGTTGCCGCGCCTCGAAGGGAAAATGCAGTCGCTGGACGTGCTGAGCGGTGAAGCGCAGACACATTCCCTGGTCCGCCAGCCGTCGTGCCCGGCCTGCGGCGACGCCGACGCCTCCCGCGGCCGGACCCCCGAGCCGATCGTCCTACGCAGCTCGCGGAAGGTCTTCACCCAGGACGGCGGCCACCGCACCTTCGCGCCGGAGCAGACGCTGGAGCGCTACGGCCATCTCGTCAGCCCGATCACCGGGGCGGTCACCCTGCTGGAGCGCGACGGGGCGGCCGGCGAGGGCGTCCTGCACGTCTACTTCTCCGGCCACAACGCCGCCCGCCGCTCGCGGAGCTGGTGGCGCATGAAGAGCGACCGGCGCAGCTCGAGCAGCGGCAAGGGGATGACCGACCTGCAGGCCAAGGCCAGCGCCCTGTGCGAAGGGCTGGAGCGCTACTCCGCCGTCTTCCGCGGCGACGAGCCGCGCCGCAGCGCCCGCTTCGCCGACCTGGGCGACGCCGCCGTCCCTCCCAACGACTGCATGCACTACAGCGCCCGGCAGTACCGGGAGCGCGAGGCCTGGAACGCCCGCGACTCGCGCTACGACAGCGTCCCCATCCCGTTCGACCCCGAAGCGGAAATCGAATGGTCGCCGCTCTGGTCGCTGACGCGCCAGGCGGTCCGCTACCTGCCGACGTCGTTCTGCTACTTCAGCTACCCCGATCCGCACGACCGAGCGTTCTGCCACGGCTGCTCCAACGGCAACGCGGCCGGCAACACGAGGGAAGAGGCCATTGTGCAGGGGTTCTTTGAGCTGGTGGAGCGCGACGGCGTCGCCCTGTGGTGGTACAACCGCGTGCGCCGGCCGGCCGTCGATCTGGACAGCTTCGCCGAGCCGTACCTGGGGCAGTTGCGGGCCTTCCTGCGCCGCCATCACCGCGAGCTGTGGGTGCTCGACCTGACGACCGACTTGCGGGTGCCGGTCTTCGCCGCCGCGTCGCGGCGCAGCGACGGGGCGCCGGAGCAGATCATGTTCGGCTTCGGGGCGCACCTCGACGCCCGCGTGGCGCTGCTGCGCGCCGTGACCGAGATGAACCAGATGCTGGGCCACATCCTCGACACGCCCGCCGACGAGCCGCCCGGCGCCCACTTCACCGACAAGGACACCGTCGCCTGGCTGCGCACCGCCAACGTGGCCAACCAGCCGTACCTCGTCCCCCAGGAGGGAGCGCCGCGGACCGCGTCCTGCTACGCGCCGTGCCGCACCGACGACCTGAAGGACGACGTGCTGGCCTGCCAGGCGCTGGTTGAGCGCTTGGGGATGGAGATGCTGGTCCTCGACCAGACGCGGCCGGAAGTCGGCTTGCCGGTCGTCAAGGTCGTCGTGCCGGGCCTGCGGCACTTCTGGCCGCGCTTCGCCCCGGGCCGCTTGTACGACGTCCCGGTCCGCCTCGGCTGGTTGCCGGAGCCCATCCCGGAAGAGCAGCTCAACCCCATACCGATGTTCCTGTAATGCCGGGGAGGAACGCGTGGCCGCGTCGTGGATATTATCGCTGCGAGAAGGGGTCGTCATCTCGGAAGGGGAGGCGGGGGAGGTCGTCATCGCCGGCCCTTCTTCCCGCGTGGTCCTGCGGGGGCTCGGCCCCGCGACCCTGACCGCGCTGCAGCGACTGGCCCCGCCAGGGATGCCGGAGGCCAAATTGGCGGAATCGGTCCTCGAAGGCGACGGGCCGGACGCCCTCGCCCGCTGGTACTACGCCTTGCAGCACTTGGCGCAGCGCGGCAACCTCTTGGTGTCGGCCCACGCCGGCAAGGACCGACTGGCCACGCTGGTGCCGACAGCCCCATCCTTCGTCTTCGCCGGCGGGACCACCGTCCCCGAGCGCCCTTGCGTCCTGTCGCGCTTCGCCTACCTGCATCGGGGCGACGGCGAGATGGTCCTGGAGTCGCCGCGGTCCTTTGCCCGGGTGCTGCTGCACGACGACCGGGCGTCGGCCCTGGTCCACGCCCTGGCGCGGCCGACGAGCGCCGACGAGTTGGGCGGGCGCGTCCTGGGCCTGCCGGGCGCGGCGGCCGGCCAACTGCTCGGCCTCTTCGCCGCGGCCGGCATGGTCCGCGAGGTGGACCAAGGCGGCACCGACGAGGACACCGACCCGGCGCTACGCTCGTGGGAGTTCCACGACCTGCTGTTCCACTCCCGCAGCCGTGAGGGCCGACACGATCACCCCGTCGGCGGGACGTATCGCCTGGCCGGCACCCTCGACCCGCCGCCCGCCGTCAAGCCGGTCGCCGCCGCCGAGACGATCGAACTGTACCGGCCGGACCTGGCGAAGCTGGCGCGCGAAGACCCGCCCTTCGCGGAGGTCCAGGAGCGGCGCCGGTCGATCCGGGAATACGCCGACGAACCGATGACGGATCGTCAATTGGGTGAACTGCTGTACCGCGTCGCGCGGGTCAAGGACCTGGGCGAATGGGAGGTGACGACGCCGGCGGGCCCAGTCCGCATGCAATCGACGTCGCGACCCTACCCGGCAGGGGGCGGCCTGTACGAACTGGAGTTCTACGCGGTGGTGAGTGCCTGCCGTGGTCTGACTCCCGGGCTGTATCATTACGACCCGCTCGGACACCGCCTGGGCCGCCTCGCCGGGCCGAACGCCGACACCGAGACCCTGCTTGCCAGCGCCGGGTCGGCCGCCGGGGTGGAGCGCGAACGGGTCCAGGTGCTGCTCATCCTGGCGGCTCGGTTCCCGCGGCTCGCCTGGAAGTACGAGTCGCTGGCCTACGCCCTGACCTTGAAGCACGTCGGTGTGGTCTACCAGACGCTGTACCTGGCCGCCACCGCCATGGGCCTGGCGCCGTGTGCGGTGGGCGGCGGCGACTCCGACTGCTTCGCCCGCGCGGCCGGCCTCGACTATTACGCCGAAACCGCGGTGGGCGAGTTCCTGCTGGGGAGCCGGTGACGGCTTCAATCACTCGAAGAAGCGACGAACGGGAACGCGGAACTGCTCGCCAAACACCTCGGGAAGGAGCAACTCGTCCTCCGCGGTGAAGATTCGCGGGGGCTGCTCGGACGCATAGAAAACGATGGCGAGGACGGACTGAGGGTCGAGGACGCACACCACGCCGACGCCGGCCCTCAGGTACTCGGCGACCTTGTTGACGATCGTGGGCCAGCGGTCGGTCTGCGAACGAACCTCTACGACCAGTTCGGGTAGCACTCTCAGGTAGCCCTCGGGCATCGGCCCGCGCGGCACGCGCTCGTAGCTGAAGTAGGCCACGTCGGCGCCACGGACGGTGTCCGGATTCTGCTCAGTCAGGACGCCCGAGTCGTTGTTCATGACTCTTCCCAGGTCGTGCTGCTCCGCGAAATTTCCCAGGATTCGCCCAACCTTGTTGCAAATGTAGCCGTGCCGCGGCGTAGGCATGTTCACGGGAACGATCCTCCCCCGCACCAGTTCTGTCGGTTGGCCGTCGTCGGGGAGCTGCCAGTACTCCTCGGCGCTCAGCAGTGCTTCCGCCGGTTGCATCGCATTATCCTCTGACCCTGCCTCAAGTCCTATCCCTCACGGCATTATCGCGCGCCGCTGGACAGGATTCAATCGTGGAAGGCGGAACCGTCTGTTTAGCGCGAGCGATGATTACTCGTTTCGCGAAACGATCAATCAGTCGGCGATGGGATAATATACCAGCTTCTCACCGCCCTCCAGGAGTTCCCCATGTCGCGTCGTCGCTTTGCCGTATTCGTCCTTCTGCTGGTCCCTTCTGCCGTCCTCGCCGCGGATCGGCGGCCATACACCGCGGAACAACTCACCCTGATCCGCAACACCGCCGATTGCCGCCTCTCGCCCGACGGCAAGACGGTCGCCTTCGTCAGCGACATTACGGGGGCGCTGGAGCTGTGGACGGTGCCGGCGAAGGGGGGCTGGCCGGTTCAGTTGACCAGCCTCAACGAGCACGTCGGCAGCATACACTGGGCGCCGGACGGCAAGTGGCTCGTCTTCACGTCGGACTACGGCGGCAACGAGCGCCGCGACCTCTACCGCGTGCCGGCCGACGGCGGGGAGGTCGAGAAGCTGACCGACACCAAGGTCTCGGAGAGCGAGCCGCGCATCTCGCCGGACGGCAAACGGCTGGCCTTCACGGCCGACCCCGACGCCGACTTCGACTTCCAGCTGCACGTCATGGAGCTGGACACGAAGAAAGTCAGGCGACTCACCCGGGAAGCGGTCAAGGTGCAGGGGCCGCTCTGGTCGCCCGACAGCCGGACCATCGCGGTCACGCGCTCCGGCGACGAGCAGAAGGGCGATCTGCTGCTGATCGACGCCGACACGGGAGCGAAGGTCGTCGTCGCGCCGCCCGTCAAGGGCACCATCATTTTCCCGGGCGCGTTCGCGCCGGACGGCAAGTCGCTGGCGGTGGTCGCCCCCAACGCGGCGGGGTTCGATCAGCTCGGCGTCCTGAAGTTGGGGGCCGCCGGGGCGGCGAAGTTCATCGGCCCCGGCGGCTGGGACGTCCTGGAGCCGCGCTGGACGAAGGACGGCATCTGGTTCCTGCGCAACGAGGGCGGCGCCACCAGCCTCGGCTTCCTCGATTCGCCGGAGGCGAAATCGATCGCGGTGCTGCCGGCGCGCGGTGTGATCACCACACTGAGCCTCGACGCCGCCGGCCGCCGGATGGCCCTGCTGCGCGAGGACGTGACGCGACCGGCCGACGTCTGGTTGATGGACACGGCGCCGGAGAAGGGGACGCCGGCCGAGAGTCTCAGGCAAGTGACCTTCAGCCTGCTCGGCGGGGTGAAGCCGTACGAGCTGAGCCCGGGTGAGATGGTGACTTACGAGAGCTTCGACCGGACCAAGATTCACGCCCTGTTCATCAAGCCGAAGGTGGCTCGGCTCGGCTCCCCGCCGCCAGCCGTCGTCTCCGTCCACGGCGGCCCGAATGCCCAGGAGATGCTGGCGTTCGACCCGTTCGCCCAGCTCCTGGCCGAGCAGGGATTCGCGGTGATCGCGCCGAACTACCGCGGCTCGACCGGCTACGGCCGGCCGTTCGAGGACGCCAACAACAAGGACTGGGGCGGCGGGGATTTGAAGGACCTCGTCGCGGCGGTGAAGCACTTCGGCGGCAAGGGCGACATCGACCCGAAGCGCGTCGGCATCACCGGCGGCAGCTACGGCGGCTACATGACGCTGATGGCCCTGGCCAAAACGCCCGACGTGTTCGCCGCCGGCGCCGACTTCTACGGCATGCCCGACCTGGTAATGGATTATCTGCTCACCAAGAGCCGCTTCGGCGACTGGTACGAGACGGAGATGGGCAACCCGAAGCGCGACGCCGCCCTGTTCCGCGAGCGCTCGCCGCTGCCATACCTCGACGACGTCAAGGCGCCGCTGCTCGTCTTTCAGGGGGCCAACGACAGCAACGTGCCGAAGGCGGAGTCCGACCTGCTCGTCGCCGTGCTCAAGGAGCTGAAGAAGCCGCACGAGTACGTCGTCTACGACGACGAGGGGCACGGCTTCACGCGGCGGAAGAACGTCCTCGATTCGTCGCGGCGGACTGCGGAGTTCTTCGTCAAGCACCTCGGGAAGAAGTGACGGCGTTTAGCCGCCGCCCTAGGGGCGGCGCGGCTGCGAAGCCGCAAGCGGCGTCGCGTCCGGGCGGCGCAGGAACACCGCGACGCGCCCCGACTCGAAGGCCCGCTCCCAGCGGGGCGAGCGCTCCACCTGCGGCAGCAGGTCGGCGTGATAGCCGCCGGCCGTGTCCAGCAGCAGGCAATCGACCTGGTAGCCATCGAGGATCTGCTGCCAGTCGGCCCGGCCGCGCGTCACGGCAGTGTATTCATCCCATACCCGATCCGAATAAATCTCGATGCGCCCGTCCATGAAGACCTTGTAGTCCGGCGCCATTGACCAGCCGAGATACTCGCCCCACTCGAAGCGGCTGAAGATGCGACCGCCCGGCCGGCGCTGGCGCAGTTGCTCGGCGACGGTTTGCAGCTCCAACTCGGGCCGGCCGGCGCGGTGCAGCGCCGTCAGCAGCGGGTTGTAGCGCTCCAGCCAGGGCAGGCTGAGCACGCAGACGGCGACGAACAGCGCGAAGGTGAGGCCGGTGCCGGCGGTCGCCCGCCCGGAGTCGTCCTCGGCAAGGGCGCGCGGCGGCAGCAAGGCGGCGAGTTGGGCCGCCGCGATGGGTGTGCCGACGAGCAGCCACCAGGCCACCATCCGCACCGAGCCGCACGCCATCGGCAGGAAGCACAGGACGAGGCAGATCTCGCTCGCACTCGGCCGCCGGCCCGGCAGCGCGAACAGCACGATCAGCCCCAACACCGAGACGATCCATACCTTGCTCACCAGCAGGTTGAGTCCCGGCGGCACCCACTCGTCGATGTGCCGTGCCGCTGCCACGCCGGACGTGTGCCAGACGTAGTAGTAGACGCGCCAGCCGTAGGGGTTGAGCAGCGTCGCCAGCAGGCAGCCCGTCAGGCACAGCGCCAGGGCCCGCAAACGGCCGTCGTGCCAGAAGGAGCGCCCCCGGGCGCGTGCGGCCTCCCAGGTTGCCGCGACAAGGTAGCAGCCGACGAGGATCAGGCCGATGGGGAAGCCGCCGTGCAGGTTCGCCCAGAGGGCCAGGATCGGCGGCGCCAGCGCCAGCAGGGCGCGCCGGCCTGCGGACAGTTCCAGGATGCCGTACAGGACGACGAACAGGAGCATCGAGTAGGTCTGCGGCCGGATGAGCAGCAGCTGCCACAGGCCGACGAAGGCGAACGCCGCCAGCCCCGCCGCCAGAGTGAGCGAGCGCGACCGCCGCCAGCAGAGCCACACCAGCACACCCGTCATCGCCGTCAGTAGCAGCGAATTGGCCAACTGCACCAGCGGCAGTCCCCCCGCGGCGTAGAGGTAGTGGTAGGACAGCTGCGCCAGCCAGTTCGCGTCCTGAAAGGATTGGTCGGGCGGCACGGTGCAGGTGAACAGGTCGTGATCGACCATCGCGCCGCTGTCGGCGATGGCCCGGCCGCGCGCCAGGTGATGCCAGAAGTCGGTCTGGTAATTGCGATCGACGGATGTGGCGACGAACATGAGGACGGGGGCGAACAGCGCCCGCGTCCAGGCGGCGGTGGGCAGGGGCAGGGAGCGCATGCGGCCTCGCGTCCAGGGTGCCGGGGGCTGGACAAGTATAGGTCGCATCGCAGAGTTTAGCCGCGATCCGGAGGGGAGCGCGTCGGACGCGCTCCCCTCCGGGTGTTGACTATAATTCTGATCGGCGGTATCGTGCGGGCATCATGCCCTGGCAAGTCATCCTGAAAGAGTCGGTCATCGACGACCTGCGCTGGTTCGGCCGCAGAGAAGGGCGGCAGATCCTGAGGGCGGCGGAAGAGCTGCTATCCGCCGCTCCCCTGGCGGAAACCCGCAATCTCAAGACGCTGCGACCCAACCCAGTCGCCCAGCGCGAGCTGCGGTTATCCGGCAAGTACCGCGTTCTTTTCAACGTGGACGCGGAGGCAGAGGCAGTGACAATCATTCTCGTCGGGGAAAAGCGAGGCAATTCGCTCGTCGTACAGGGAGAGGAGTTCACGGGACATCATGAAAGTCATTCCACTGAGTGAAGCCAAGGCCCGCCTGAGTCTTTACGGGAAGTTGTGCCAGGAAGAGCCGATCATCGTCACGGTGAACGGGTTGCCGGCCTTTCAGCTCATGCCGATCCAGGACGACGACGACCTGATCGACCAGCTGCTGAAGCACAACCCGAAGTTCCGCGAAACCCTGGAATCCCGGCTGCGCGAGAGGGGTGTGTCAGCCACCGAGGCGGCACGGCGCCTGTGAAATGTCCGGTCAGCGCAGGTGTTTCTCGCGCAACTCGCGGAGGTGGGCCAGTGCCGGCTTGACGTTGCCGCCCGCATCGACCAGTCCGGCGTGCGGGAAGGTGTGCGGTTCGGCGTCGTTGAAGTGAGTCCAGTGGACGGCCTGGACGTACGGCTTGCACACCGCCAGGGTGGCGAAGGCCCGCGCCCAATCGGCCTGGTCTTGCGGCGTGAAGCCGCCGCGCCAGTGGCCGGCGTCGGCGCGGAAATCGGGGTCGGCGAGCGGGTCGGGCGAAGCCGACGACGGGTAGCCGAGCGTCACCCGCAGCGGCAGCCCCAGCAGAGCGTACATGTCCAAAAGCCGCGACGTCTCCAGCAGGTCGCGGGCGTAACTGCCGCGCGGCGTCACCCCCATGACCAGTTCCACGTCGAGGGCGGCGAGCGTCAGGCCGGAGCGGATCAGCGTGTCGGCGAAGATGAACGGCGAGTGGTTGCGGTCCTCGACGGCCATGTACTCGCCCCACGGCTGCGCCAGGCCGACGATCACCTCCAGCGCCGGATCGACCTGCCGCGCCGCCTCGGCCATGCGCACCGTCAGCAGCAGCAGTTCGTCCTCGCCCAGCGACAGCAGGGAGGCGCTGTTGCTGGCGGCGGCGAGCTGCCAGCGGCGGACCCGGCCGCGATAGCGGCGCACCGCCGTCTCGACGTAGCGGCACATGAAGCGGCCCAGCGCCGACAGGTCGCGCTCGTGCGACCAGAGCCAGTCGGGCAGCCGTGCGGCCGAGAAATCGACCAGCGGACCGGCCGTCACTTCGAGGTCGTGCGCCTCGGCCCAGGCCAGCAGCGCGTCGTGGGCGTCCCACTGCCAGGCGCCGGCGGTGGGTTCGCTGACACTCCAGGCCAACGGCAGGCACACACTGTTGCAGGCCGCGGCCAGGGCATCCGCGGCGGCGCCCTCCGGGACGGCGGCGCCCAGGCGGGTGCCGAAGGCGGTGTCGAGGCGGGGTTGACGGGCGTGGCGGATCTGAAAGACCTGGTCGAGGTAGACGCCGACCAGGTCGCCGGCGGCGCGGTAGGCACGGTTGATGGCCTCGCGCGCCTGGAGGACGGCGGCCTCGGAGGGCGGCTGGGTCACGGCGCTGCCGAAGGCGAAGGTGGCTTGCTGCACCTCCTGGACCAGGGCGGGGGGGATGGCCAGCCCGCCGGCGCGCCAGTCCGCGGACTGGCAGCGAAGCTGGTTGACCTTGCCGCGGGCGATCTCCACCAGGAGCGAGTAGGGGACTGACCGCTCCATCAGGGTGGCGCTGCTGCTCATGAGCCGGCCGGCACCGTCCACGTCCCACGGCACGACCAGGGTGCCGCTCTCCTCGACAGAACGGCTGACGAGCAGGTGGTCGCCCTGGACGTGGGCGTCGGTGGGCCAGGGCATGTTGTCCGGCCCGCCGGCCACGCAGGCGCGCTCCAACTCGCGCAGCGCCTCCGCGCTCAGGCCCGACGGCAATAGGAAGCTCATCACGCCCATAGATGCCCGTGGTCGCTTGGGGCCAGTGACCGAGGTAACCCGGCGGACGCCGGTGGCGCCGGGCGCAAACGGCCCGGCTCATTATAGCTCGCCGCCGCCAGCGCCGTCGTCCCCGATTATAGGGGCGGGGGGCAAGCGCTCAACGCAAAAGCGCCTTCATTGCCGCTCTTTTATGCGTGGCCGTTCCGCTCCCGGCGCAGGCGGGCCGTCTCGCTGGCAATCATGGCGCGGCGCTCGTCCTGGATGCGCCGCATGTGCTCGACGCTGTAGCGGCGGATGGCGAACAGCTCGTAGCCGGCAATCGCGATAATCCCCAGAACCAGCAGCAGCAGGACGATCCAGTAACCGACGTAAAGGCGCACGAACTCCTTCTGCGATTGCTCGGGCTTCGGGTTCTCGTCGTGGGCCCGGGCGTCGTCGCCCTGCCGTTGGATCTTCAGGATCGGCTCTTCGAGGAAAAACATGCCGACGAAGAGCCCGGCGACGAGGAGCAGCAGCACCGCCCCGGCCAGTCGCCGCCACGCCTGGTTGCGCAGGAAGCGCCGGTCGTCGTCGGGGGTCATGTCCTCGGCGCGCAGGCGCCGCAGCGACTGCCACTGCTGCCAGGCGTAATAGCCGCCCAGCGCCGCCGTGGCGACGACGATCAGGATGCCGAAAACGAATTGCCCGGTATCCACGGGCCAAACCTCATTTCACGCGCTGCAGCCACACGCCCAGGACGCGCGCCACCTGTGCCATGGTTTCGCCGGAGCAGTTCTCCGGCGTGTCGCTCAACTTGTGCCAGTGCGGGTAGTTGAAAATCTGGCGCCCCGACGTGGTCAGATCGATGACGTCGATGGCGGGGATGCCGGCCCGGTTGAGCGGCAGGTGGTCGTCCTGGATCTCCGGACCCGGCTCTTGCTCGAACTCCTTGACCTTTAGCTCCTTGGCGATGGCCCAGACGTTTTCGACCAGCCCCCCGGCCTTCACCAGGGAGTTCATCTCCCCCGGGAAATGGGCCTCCTTGCCGGCGACCATGTCGAGGAGGATGGCGGCGACGTACTTGGTCTTGGTCTTGCTCTTCTTGTATTCGTCGGCGAACTGCTCGGAGCCGAGGAAATAGCGGTCGCTGTCGCGGTCGCGGATGTACTCCTCGCCGTCGAAGAAGACGAAATCGATGCCGGCGCGGCTGTCGAGGTCTTTCACGTGGTTGCCCAACTCCATGAGCAAGGCGACCCCGGAGCCGCCGTCGTTGGCACTGACGAACGGCTTCTCCCAGTTGCGGCGGTCGTCCTCCTGGTCGGCGATGGGGCGGGTATCGTAGTGCGAGCAGAGGATCACGCGGCGCTCGCGGTCGGGGTGCCAGGAGACGATCATGTTGGCCATCTCGGTCGGCTGTCGGCGGCTGACCTGGCGGGCCGTGAACTTCTGGTACCGAACCTTGGCGTCGAGGTCCTTGAAGTGCTTCTCGATCAGCTCCTGTTGCTTCTTCATGCCCTCGGTGCCGCTGATGCGCGGGCCGATCTTGCAGATCGCCTCGAGGTAGCCCATCGCCCGCTTGGCGTCGAAGGGGACCGCCTTGGCGCCGCCACGGCCGGCGGCGAAGTCCGTCTCCTTGTCCTTGTCCGCCTCGCCGGCCGGCGGCTTGGACAGGACGTAGCAGCCCGACACCACCAGGATGGCGACGACGACCACGACGGCAGCCGTTTTCCACACCATGACAGGCCCCCCGGGCGACGGCCACGAAATCCCCCCCATGATAGCCGCAAACGCCGTGCGGAGCGAGTCCGCTTTCCCGCAGAGTGTCACCCGACGAACTGGCATTCCCGCATCTCCGTGGGCCGTGAATCGGCCGCTGATTCGCCTCCCGATCGATTCTACCCGCACCCCCCGCTGGACTCCAGGCGTTCTCACCGAGCGAGAAGGCTTGCCCTGCCCCGCACCGCCGGGTAGCGTCACGGTTGCCATGACGCTACCCGTACCCACCGCCGACGCTTCTCGTTGGGCCGCAGCCCGCTGGCTGCGCTGGGCCGTGGCCTTCGTCTGGCTCTGGACGGGTCTGGTGGTCCTCCACCCGCACTACCGCGACCTCGGCGAATCCTCCCTGGCACCGCTCGGTTTGCCGCCGGCGGTCATGTACGGCACCTGCGCGGCGGAGGTGCTGCTCGCCCTGCGCGTGGCACTCGGCCGGGCGGCGACCTGGGTGACGCTCTTGCAGTTGGTCCTGATCGCGGGGTTCACGGCGATCCTGTCGGTGTCGCAGCCGGGGATGTGGCTCGACCCGTTGGGCCTCTTGACGAAGAACCTCCCGTTGCTGGCGATGATCGGGACCGCGTGGCTGCTGGAGCGCGAGGGGTGGAGCGATCGGGCGTTCTGGTTGCTGCAGGGCGGGTTGGTCCTTTTCTGGGCCGTGGACGGGCTGGCCGCGTGGCTGCTCTCGCGCGGGGCGTCCTTCGTCGGCCCGAACTGGCAGGTCGGCTGTGTCGAGTTGGTCCTGGCACTGATCCTCCTGCGGCCACCGGGCTGCCCGGCCCTGCTGATCTTCCTGGCGCACCTGTGGTATCTGTTCACGATGATGGTGCTTGCTTCCCTGCGTGAGCCTCTCCTCTGGTTCCACCCGTTCGGGCCGCTCACGAAGGAGGCGGCGATCCTGGTGGGCACGGTCGTCTTGACATGCGGCGGGTGGACGGCACAGGCCGCACGTCGGTACGATGACAAGCGCGGCTCTGCGAGCCGCCGCTAAACGAAATCGAGGATCCGATGGCGAACGGCGCGAAACCGGCGGTGGTGCTGCTCAGCGGCGGACTCGACTCGGCGACGACGTTGGCGGTGGCGCGGCGCGACGGCTTCCGCTGCCACGCACTCAGCATCGCCTACGGCCAGCGGCACAGCGTCGAACTGGACGCCGCCCGGCGCGTGGCCCGGGCGATGGGTGCCGCCGAGCACCGCGTCATCGACGTCGATCTGCGCGCCGTCGGCGGCTCGGCGCTGACCGCGGACGTCGCCGTGCCCAGGGATCGTCCCGCCGAGGAGATGGCCCACGGCATCCCCGTCACCTACGTCCCGGCGCGCAACACGGTCTTCCTCGCCCTGGCCCTGGGCTACGCCGAGGTTCTGGGGAGCTTCGACATCTTCATCGGAATCAATGCGATCGATTACAGTGGCTATCCCGATTGCCGTCCGGAGTTCATCGTGGCGTTCGGGGAGCTCGCCAACCTCGCCACCAAGGCGGGCGTCGAGGGGAAGGGCCGGTTCCGCGTCCACGCGCCGTTGGTGCAGTTGGCGAAGGGCGACATCATCCGCCTGGGCCATGCGCTGGGCGTCGATTACGCCCTGACGCATTCCTGTTACGACCCCGCCGCGGACGGTGCCGCCTGCGGCCGCTGCGACTCCTGCCTGCTCCGCCGGGCCGGCTTCGAGGCCGCCGGACTGCCCGACCCCACCCGGTACTGCGAGCCAACGTGTTCGTAGTGACCGCATTTATGCGGTCCGGGTCAGCCCCGACCCGACCCGATAAATCGGGTCACTACGAGCGCCAGCCCCGAGGGCGGCGGCTAAACTCACCGGGCAGCGGCGGAGCGCTCCGGCTTCGGCTCGATCACCTGCAGGTCGAGCGCCGATTTTGCGACGTGGTGGGGCGGCGGCGTCTGTTTGAGGCCGGACGGGTCCGCGGGCAGGCCGGTGATGTCGCGCACCTCGACCCGCAGCGTGTAGCGCCCCGGCGGCACCTTGCGCGGCACCGAGAAGGAGCAATTCACGAAGAAATCATGGCGGGCGCTCTGGCCGTGGTGGACCTCCGGCGCGAAATCCTTGCGGTAGGCCGACTGACCCTGGAAGTCGAGCAGCTCGATGCTGCCGGCGAGGCGCGTCTCGTAGGAGTCGCCGACCTGCCGGCTGGACACGTTGCGCAGCTCGACGTAGACCTGGACCGGCTCGCCGGGTTGGTCGCCGGCGCCGCCCTCGAAGGTGGGGATACCGTTGACCGTCTCGCGCACGGCGTACTCGCCGAAGTCGTCGATCTTGCGGCAGAACAGCATTTTCTCGATGCGCAGGGCCGCCCGCTGCCGCAACCGTTCCTCGACTCCCTGCATCAGGTCGGCCAACTCCGCGGCCTCGCGCGGCGACATTCGGTTGACGTCCCCCTCGGTCAGCCGGGCGGCGAAGGGGAGCGCCACCAGAAGGATCTCCTGGTTCGCCTTCTCGTAACGGCCGAGGGCGTCGAGGGCGTCGGCCGGGCGCTTCTGCAAGTAGGCCCGCAGCGCGTCCACCAGCGGCTCGTCGCTGGGGGCTGTCTTCTTGCTCTCCTGCTGCCGTTCCTGTGGGGACACCACCACCGGCGGCGGCACGGCGGGATTGCCGGCGGGCGGCGTCGGCAGAGGTGGAAGCTGGGGGGGCGTCTCCTCCTTCTTCGGTCGGGGCGGATCGTCGGGCATCGGCGTTTCGTGGTTGGCCAGCTTGATCTTCTCGGGCGACGGTTGGCCGGCGTCAGGCAGCTGATGGTAGGGCGAGTCGGGACGACGGGTGGACAGGTTGGGAAGTTCGGGGAGATGCTCGCGGGGGTCGATGCTCATCCCCGTGGTTGAGGCAGTGCATCCCGGCAGCAAGGCGGCACCCAAGCCCACGACGCACGTCAGCAACCCGTTGCGAAGGCTCATCCTTGACCTCGCCTGTTCTGCCCGCCGACGGTCCACCCAACCGACAGGAGGGGGCGGACGATACCAACGTGGGGCCGAACCGTCAAGCGCGCGTTCCACGCCCGAGCAGCCGCGCAGCCGCTTGCGGCTTAGCGTTCGCGCTAAGCCGCAAGCGGCTTTACGGCGTCAGCACGATCTTTCCCGCCAGCGTACCCGCCTTCTGCAAGGTGTTCTCCTCCTGCAAGCCGTGGGCCGTGGCGGCCTCGGACAGCGGCAGCACCCGCCCGATCAGGGGGCGCAGCTTTTTCTCCGCCAGCCAGCGGTTGATGTCCTCGGCGGCGCGGCGCTGCTCCTGCGGCGTGGCGTTGAACATGGCAAAGCCGAACAGGGACAGGTCGTTGACGTAGAATGGGCCGACCGGGAAGACCGGCTGCGCCTGCCGGCCGGCCATCACGACCATGTGGCCGCGCCGCGCCATCAGCGGCACCGTCTTCAGAAAGTCCGGCTCGCGCTGCGTCTCGTACCAGACATCGACGCCGCGGCCCTTGGTGAACTCGCGGACAGACGCCGGCACGTCGTCGGTCTTGTAGTTGATGACACGATCAGCGGCCCACTGCCGGCACTGGGCCGCCTTGTCCGCCGAGCCGACCGTGGTGACCACCTGCGCCCCGACGGCCTTGGCCATCTGCACCACCATCGAGCCGACGCCGCCGGTACCGCCGTTGACGAAGACGACGTCTCCCGGCTGCGTGGCGGCGCAGCGGAACAGGCCGAGGTGCGCGGTAATGCCGGTCAGCGCGACCGCGGCCGCTTCCTGATCGGAAACGCCGGCGGGGGTGGGGTAGAGCCAGTCTTCCAGGACGCAGGCGTACTCGGCGAAGGTGCCCTGCCGGCCGAGCAGCCCCTGGTTGGACCCCCAGACGCGGTCGCCGACCTTGAAGCGCTTCGCCCCTGGCCCGAGCGCCTCGACGGTGCCAGCGAGGTCGCAGCCAATGACGAACGGCTTCGGCAAGGGCATGTTGACCGCGCCGGAACGGATGTAGGTATCGATGGGGTTGACTGCGACGGCGCCGACGCGGACGAGGACTTCGCCGTCCTTCGGGATGGGCTTCGGCAAATCGCCGTAGCGGATGACGTCCGGGGCGCCCGTTCCTTCGATGAATGCGGCTTTCATGGGGGGAATCGTCCCAAGGGTGAGAGGGCTGACACGTCGGCTCATTGTCCCCGCTCAGGAACCAAGATAAAATATTGTATGCCGATGACGGCGACCGGAGAGGTCAGTGGTCGGTCTGGCATGAGAGGCATTTGTCATGGAAAAAGCCGCCATGCTTGTCGAGTACGGAGTGGCTATCGATCCTCGAACGATGGTCGAGCCGCCGGACGCGGCCGAGCTTGAGCTGGAACCGGGTCACCCCGGGCTGGGCGACGAGGAGTACGTACGCCGCCGGAAGGACTTGTTCGCCCTCTGCCGAAGGCACCGGCTGGGCGAACTCGGCCCGCCGATCCTCGACTACACCCCGGAAGAGACGCGCATCTGGCGGGAGGTCAGCCCGAAGCTGGACGAACTGCACGTCAAGTACGCGAGCCGGCTCTACCTCGACGCGAAGCGCGAGTTGGCCATCACGCGCCAGGAAATCCCGCAGCTGCGGCACCTGAGCGACCGCCTGCGGCACGAGACGGACATGCACCTGGTCCCGGCCGAAGGCGCCCTGCCCTACCGGACCTTTTACGAATACATCGCGGACCGCGGTTTTCCGGTGACGCAGTTCATCCGCCACGGCTCGCACCCGGAGTTCACGCCCGAGCCGGACATGATCCACGACTGCCTGGGTCACGTCCCGCCGCTGCTGAACCGCGACTACGCCGAGCTGCTCGTCCTCATCGGCAAGGCCGTGGCGACCACGACGCGGGGTGACCAGGTGCTGGCCCTGAAGCGATTCAGCTGGTTCAGCATCGAGTTCGGCCTGGTCGAAGAGGTGGGCGAAACCAAGGTGTTCGGGGCCGGCATCCTTTCTTCGACCGGGGAGATCCCCTATGCGCTGTTCTCCCCCGAGGTGACCCGGCAGCCGTTCGTCACCGACGTGGTCATCGGTACCGATTACGACCCGTCGCGGATGCAGGACCACTTGTTCGTCGCCCCGTCGCTGCCGTTCCTGCGCCGCGAGTTGGAGGGCCTGGTCCGCCGGTTCGGGATTCCGGTGCTCTGAAGCGCGAGTCATCCCGTGCCCGTGCCCGTGCCCGTGCCCGTGCCCGATTCCAGACCGGGCACGGGCACGGGCATGGGCACGGGTACGGGCAGAGGATGCTCCTCATGCCTGCTGATTCGATACCCCTTCGCCGCATCGACCACCTCCGCTTCTTCGTCGGCAACGCCCGCCAGTCGGCCTACTTCTACCGCAACGCCTTCGGCTTCGACGTGGTCGCCTACGAGGGCCTGGAAACCGGCGTCAAGCACGAGGCCGGCTACGTCCTGCGCCAGGGGCACATCACCTTCGTCCTGACGTCGTCGCTGCGCGCCAACGACCCGGACAACATGCGCCTCATGTTCCACGGCGACGGCGTCAAGGACGTCGCCCTGGAGGTGGACGACGTCAAGCACTCCTTCGACTACGCCACCGGCCACGGCGCCATCGGCGTCCTGCCGCCGACGAAGATCGAGGACGCACACGGCGCCTACGAGTATGCCATCATCCGGGCCTACGGCGACACGACGCATAGCTTCGTCAACCGCGACAATTACAAGGGCGTTTTTGCCCCCGGATTCACTCCGATCGACCCGGAGCGCTACAGCCCGACCACCTTCCGCCCCGTCGGCCTCAAGGCGATCGACCACATCGTCGCCAACGTCGAGGAGGGCAAGATGGAGGAGTGGGTGCGCTGGTACGAGCGCGTGCTCGGCTTCACTCAGCTGGTCCACTTCGACGACAAGGACATCAGCACCGACTACACGGCGCTGATGTCGAAGGTGATGCAGAACGGCAGCGGGCGGATCAAGTTCCCGATCAACGAGCCGGCCAAGGCCAGGCGCCGCTCGCAGATCGACGAGTACCTGCAGTTCTACGGCGGCCCCGGCGTGCAGCACATCGCGATGGCCACCGGCAACATCATCGAGACGGTGCGGGCCATGCGGGCCAACGACGTGTCGTTCTTGCGCGTGCCGCAGGCGTACTACGACCTGCTGCCCGAGCGCATCGGCAAGATCGACGAGGACCTGCGCGAGTTGGCGGAGCTGGGCATCCTGGTGGACCGCGACAACGAGGGCTACTTGTTGCAGATTTTCACCAAGCCCGTCGAGGATCGGCCGACGCTGTTCTTCGAGGTCATCGAGCGGCACGGCTCGCGCAGCTTCGGCAAGGGAAACTTCCGGGCACTGTTCGAGGCCATCGAGCGCGAGCAGGAGCTGCGCGGGACGCTGTGAGTGAAACCATGACTACGAACGCCGTCCAACTCGGCCCGCGGGATTACCCGGATTACGTGGCGGCTCTCCGTGCGACCGCGCCCGACCTGGCGCGGGACGTCGAGGCGTTTACCGGCGTCGGCCAGGTGCTGGATTGGATGCAACGGATGGGCTTGGACCTGAAAACGATCGATTTCGTCAGCCAGGACGAGTTCGAGTACGATTTCCTGTTGGAACTGGAGCCGGGCGGCCGCTGGCTGGCTTTCGGCGTCACCTGACTCGGGTCGCTCACGGCGGTCGCCGTGTGGCCCGCGAAACCGTCGCCCGATGAACTGCTGGCACGGCGCGTCGAGGACGGGTGGCACCCGGTGCCGTCGCGGCTCAAGGAAGGGGCCGTGATCCTTGGCCATGCGGCGTGCCTGGCGAGGTGGGAGAAATAAAGCGCCTGCGCGATCGCGAGCCGTGGAACTGTAGCGGGCGAGGGGGAGCATGTGGCGACGATGCCCCTACAGGCTTCGCAGCGGCTTTCGGCAAGCCGGGCTTCGGGAATCGCAGCGGGTCGATCGTTTCAAGGCTTTGATGCTTGGCGGCGAATGGGACTTTGAGGGGCAAGGAGCAAGCTTCGTGTACTGGCAGCAGGGGCGCACGGTGTGGGTCGGGGAGGGGCACCACCGGGCGAATGCGGCCCTGGAAATCGGCCAGGCTTCCGGCGACTGGAGTTACCTGCACCGCCTGCTGGAACATGGCACGTGCGAACCGAGCGTCCCCCCGCCTGCCAACCGCGGCCGGTTTCCCACACGGGGGTGGTTGTCGCGGCTGCTGACGATACTGGGGTGGTAAATGGCAGACGACGTGGCGCGCATCGACCCGACGCCGCTTTCCCTGGAGTGTCTCGGACTCACGGCCGGGGGACATCATGTCCCCCCCTTCCAGTTGCATACCGGCGAAGCCGTCTGCTTGCACGTCGAGCCTGCGTCCCCCTCCTGGTATGACGTGCTGCTGCCACTGCTCACCGGCCGGGTCTCGCACCCGCGCCTGCTCATCCGTGGGACCGTCAGTTACCTGGAGAGGCCCATGCCTCGTCGCGGCTGGTTCGGCCGGCGCAAGGACTGCACGGCCCGCGATTGGCTGATCTCCGAGAGAGGACTTGCGCCGGCCGAAGCGGTTCCCGTCCTCGATCGCGCTTCTGTTCCGCCCGAGATGAAAATTGGCTGGCTTGGGTGGAACGAGCGCACCCTGTTCGCCCTGGAGTCTTACCTCGTCCGCCCGCCGGACATCCTGGTCTTCGATACCGCCGGGAACGACCCATTGGGCATCCGCCGGCTTTTCGACCGCCTGGCGACTCGTCCACGAAGACTGGCAGTGATTTATTTGAAGACCAATTTGGGCACAGCATCGCCGTGCTACCCGGGTAAGGGGTGCCTCGACATTGCCGCGCGACCGCTGGAAATCGCCTCCGTGGAGTGATCCCATGCCCTTCTACCGCCGACTCGGCAGCCTGCCCTCCAAGCGCCATACCATCCTTCGCCACGAGCCCGGGTTCCGCGGCGAGGGCATCTACTACGAAGAAGTGCTGACGTTGGCCGGCTTCGGCCGCGCCTACAGCATCGCCTATCACCTGCGGCCGCCGACGCGCGTTCGCAAGGTCGAGGCCGCCGGCGCCGTCCCGTTGGAGACGGTCGAGCAGCCCACCTTGCGCCACCATCACCTTAAGACGGGGCCGATGAAGTGCGGCGGTGACCCGATCACCGGCCGCGTGCCGTTGCTGGTCAACGACGATGTGATCCTGGCCCGCTGCCGGCCGACGCAGGCGCAAGGCGAGCTGTACCGCAACGCCACCCACGACGAGCTGCTCTTCGTCCACCACGGCTCGGGGCGCCTGGAGACGATGTTCGGCGTGCTGACGTTCAAGCCGTTCGATTACGTCGTCATCCCGCGCTGCACCACCTACCGCATCGAGTTCGACGCCGCGACACCGCCCGACCTGCTCGTCATCGAGTCGGCCGGCAACGTGGTCATCCCGCCGCGCTACCTCAACCTCGACGGCCAGCTCCGCCTCGGCGCCCCGTACTACGAGCGCGACCTGCACGGCCCGACGGAAACCCTCGTGATCGACCGTGAGGCGGACACGCCGGTCCTCATCAAGGACGGCAGCCGGCTGACACGCTACGTCCTGGCGAATCATCCGTTCGACGTGGCCGGCTGGGACGGCATGGTCTACCCGTACACGTTCAACGCCGACGACTTCGAGCCGATCACCGGCACCGTGCATCAGCCGCCGCCGGTCCACCAGACATTCGAGGCCCCCGGCTTCGTCGTCTGCACGTTCGCGCCGCGGCTGCTGGACACGCACCCCGAGGCGATCAAGGTGCCGTACGCCCATTCCAACGTTCAGGCCGACGAGGTGCTGTACTACGTCCGCGGCCGATTCGGCAGTCGGCGCGGCGTCGAGGAGGCGTCGATCACGCTGCACCCGCGTGGCATCCCGCACGGCCCCCATCCCGGCACCATCGTGGCGAGCCGGCCGGTGACGCGGACGGACGAATTGGCGGTGATGGTGGACACGATCCGGCCGCTGCTGCTGACGCGGCAGGCGATGGAGATGGACGACCCGGCGTACCCGTACAGCTGGCTGGAGTAGCGTCTTGAGTCGGCGGGGTGTCTTCGGTAGAGTGGGGATAGCTGAATCGCTCCGACACTGAAGCAGAGGACTGCCGTCATGCGCGCGGAGGACGTTCTGGCCGAATTACGCCGACAGCCGTTCGTGCCCTTGCTCATCCGCCTCTCGAACGGTCGGGAGTATGTCGTCCGTCATCCCGACCTGGTGTTTGTCGGCCGTTCCTCGCTTAACATCGGCACGACTGCCCCGGACTTGCCTCCCGGCGTGTACGATCGCTACGAGGTCGTCTCACTGCTTCACGTCGCGCAGATTGCTCCTGCCCCGAGCACCCCCGCCGCTCCTGGAGGGAACGGGGCAGGCGGCTGAGTTGCGAGATTCGTCCGGGCCGACCCGTTGCGCTTTCTCGAGCTGCGCGGGTAGAGTGGCGCGTCCGCGGCATTGCTGCTTGACATTCGTCGTCGCATCCGCTCTGCTGGGCAACGTGTCCCAACACCGTCCCTGTCGCGGCAGAGTTCGATCATGCCCATCTCCATCGATTGCCCCTGCGGCAAGCGCCTGCTGGTCAACGAAAATCTCGCCGCCCAGAAGGGCCAGTGTCCTTCGTGCGGCCGGACCCTCGACATCTCCGCCGCGACCGCCCCCGCGGAAGCGCCGCGGGCGCTCCAGGCTGTCGAGGTTCCTTCACCCGAAACCAGCGACCACGGCCCGGCGCCGGCGGACAGGGCAGGACAGCGGCAACAGACGACAGACGGTCGCTGGCTGCCGCCCGCGGAGATGTGTGACCACGGCGGCTCGGCCATCCCCGAGGACGCCGACTTCTTCGTGCCGCCGCCGGCGGCCATCGGTGAGGTCGTCAGCGCTTACACCTCGCTGACAAGGGACGTCCAACCCACGCCCTCGGGCACCCGTGCCGCCTGGGTGGGCGGCGCCGCCTGCGCCGGCGCCCTCGTCGGCATCGTCATCGCCATCGTGGTGCAAAGTCCAGTCCCCCTCGTCCTCTTCGGTCTGCCGCTGGGGTGTATCGGGATGGCCCTCGTCCTGTATGCCACGCGCTTCCGCTACCGCTGCACCTACGTCGGCCGCGAGGGCGTCGCCCGCTTCCGCTGTTCCGGCAGCCGCGGGCAGTTGGACCTCGAGGAAGTGTTCCGCTTCCGCGACGCCGCGGAGGTGCGCGTGAAGCAGGTGAGGCGGTTCGTCAACGGCGTCTACCAGGGCACCGATTACGAGTACGCGTGGAGCGACGTGGCCGGCCTGGCCTGCTACCTCATCAGCGGCACCCACAAGGGCCGGGACAACCCGCCGCCGCCGCGCGACCCCTATCACTACGCCCTGGCCGCCGAGTTGGCGTGGTCCAACTACATGCTCGGCCAGGTTCGGGCGCGGCTGATGATGTCCGGCCCGATCTTCTTCGGACTCGGCGGCGGCGATTGGGTGCGCCTCGGCGAGCGCAAGATCATTCTGTGCCTCAACGGCCAGACCAGCGACTGCGACGCCGACGACATCGAAGAGGTGCGCATCCACCAGGGTTGGTTTCAGGTGCGCCGCAAGGAAGGACGCCCGCGAGGGTTGGTTCTCCTCAACGGGCATCTTCAAATTCCCCTACAGCGGCCTCGGCAACGCCCAGCTCTTCCTGTTCCTGATCGACCGGCTCGTCGGCGTGCGCATTTCGGGATGAGGCGCGGCCCGGTCACACTTCCTCGAATTTCGCCGTGAAATGCCGCAGCGCCTGCGGCTCCTCGATGATCCGCAGGCCGCGGATCCGCTCCCGCTGCCGGAACACTTCGGCCGTCGCCTCGATGACGTAATCGATGTGGCTCTGCGTGTAGACCCGGCGCGGGATCGCCAAGCGCACCAGTTCCATCGGCGGGTGCGACGACTCGCCCGTGTCGGGATCGACCCGGCCGAACATGACGCTGCCGATCTCCACCGCCCGGATGCCGGCGTGCCGGTAGAGAGCGCAGACTAACGCCTGCCCGGGGAACTGCGCCGCTGGGATATGCGAGCAGAAGGCGGCGGCGTCAATGTAGATCGCGTGCCCCCCCGGCGGCTCCACGATCTGCACGCCGGCCCCCAGCAAATGCTCCCCAGGTACGCGACGCTGCGCAGGCGGTATTGCAGATAATCCTCGTCCAGGACTTCCACGAAGCCTTGCGCCATCGCCTCGAGGTCGCGGCCGGCCAGCCCGCCGTAGGTGACGAACCCTTCTGTCAGGATGAGCAGGTTGTTCGCCCGCTCGGCCAGGCGGTCGTCGCGCATCAGCAGCACGCCGCCGATGTTGACCAGGCCGTCCTTCTTGGCGCTGATGGTCGCCCCGTCGGCCAGGTCGAACATCTCCCGGGCGATGTCGCGGGGCGTGCGCTCCTGTTGGCCCGGCTCACGCTGCTTGATCAGGTAGGCGTTCTCGGCGAAGCGGCAGGCGTCGAGGAACAGCGGAATCGCATACCGTTCGCAAATGGCCCGCACCTCGCGCAGGTTGGCCAGCGACACGGGCTGCCCGCCGCCGCTGTTGTTGGTCACCGTCACCATGCACACCGGCACGCGCTCCGCTCCGACGTCGGCAATCAGCGCCACCAGTTTGCGGGGATCGAGGTTGCCCTTGAAGGGGTGCCGGCTGCGCGGTTGGGTGCCCTCCTCGATGACCAGATCGACCGCCCGGGCCCCGGAGTGCTCGATGTTGGCCCGGGTGGTGTCGAAGTGGTTATTGCTGGGGATCACCTTGTCCGGCCCGCCGATCAGCTCGAAGAGGATGCGCTCGCTGGCCCGTCCCTGGTGCGTCGGCAGGACGTGCGCCATGCCGGTCAGCTCGTGCAGCACGCGCTCGAAGTGATACCAGCTGCGGGCGCCGGCGTACGACTCGTCGCCGCGCATGATGCCGGCCCACTGCTCGCTCGACATGGCCGAGGTGCCGCTGTCGGTCAGCAGGTCGATGATGACGTCCTCGGCCGGCACCTGGAAGACGTTGAAGTGCGCCGTCCGCAAGATGGCCTCGCGCTGCTCGCGCGTCGTTAGCTTGATCGGCTCGACCATCTTGATCTTGAACGGCTCGATGATCGTCTTCACGAAACGACCTCCCGGAATGCGAAAGCCCACGGGCTGCGGCCCGTGGGCTGCGCCGACAGGTCAACGGCCCCCTCAGCGAATCTTGCGCATTTCGGCGCCGCAGCACCGGGGTGAGGGGTTCTCACTCGGCGCCGCGATGATCTTGCCGCAGTCCTCGCACTTGTACGAGGAGATGCTCCGGACTTCCCGCCCGTCCCGCTCGCGCTCCAGTACGGGAGCTTCCGTCACAGGCATGGCCAACCTCCGTTCCAAATGAGACGAACCTACTCTGCGGGGAACCGGAGCGGCCCGAAGCGGGCCGAGGTTCCCTCGCGCTTGCCCTAGTCTAGCACATGCCGTGCCGCGCATCGTAAAGAAGGCGCGATGAGTGCGCGAAGCGCGGCGCCAGGATGCCATCATTCGTCACAAGTAGAGTTTCAGTCAAGAGTTACGGGATCGACCCGTTTAGCGAGGGCGGAGGAGCCAGACCAGCCGTCACGCCGAGCTGAGCAACGCCGGCAAGGAGGCGAGCCGCCGAATCGCCCGCTCGAAAAAAATTTCACCGAATGCCTTGTCAGCCGAATTTCGGCGGCTATAACACACTTTCCCCCCGGCCGAGTGGTCGGGAGGAAAACTCACAGCGGGAGCCGAGAAGTCGCTCCCGTGAGAGGCAGTCAGGAAAGAAGAAGTGGCGAATCTTTTTTCGAGTCACCACGTCTAACTTCCCTGACTGATTGGCCGGCTGCGAAATGCCGGCCGACTGTTCTTTGACAATTAGGCAGCGATAAGAGTCAAATGAAGTCGTACGTGGTCGGCGTGAGCCGGCCGCGACACGGTTTCACAAGCGATCTCTGCATGAGCCCGAGAGAAGCGAGGATCGTTACTTCGGCCCCCCGTCGTTCCACAGCGAACGGCGCCGGGGCCACGGTAGCAGC